>CAJDXF010000031.1_pt1 | contig 16171 bp, 16 predicted proteins | sample 7391791 | NCBI WGS metagenome assembly CAJDXF01 (sample SAMEA7055712, study PRJEB34461) | soil metagenome | biome: terrestrial ecosystem; feature: Peninsula; material: soil | place: Antarctica | collected 2016 | reverse complement strand
TCAGCCGTTATTTCGGCAGTCGATTTAATTCATGGAATTGGAGTTTATGCCGGAATGGAAGTAATTCATGTGGAAGGCGTGACGGGATTGTATGACACCAATTATGAAGGAAAAGCAAAAGCCGCTATCGATGCCCTGAAAACCCATGATTTCGTATACCTGCACATTGAAGCCAGTGACGAGGCCGGGCACGAAGGCGATGTGGAGCTAAAAACCCGCACCATTGAGTACCTGGACGAACGTGTGGTGAAGTACATTCTGGAAGAAACGGCAAAAATGGACGAGCCGGTTACTATTGCAATTCTTCCTGACCACCCAACACCCTGCGCCCTGAAAACCCATACCCGTGATGCCGTGCCATTTACCATTTATACACGGGGAATCGAGGCAGACGAAGTAGAGGTTTACGATGAATTTGATGTGCACAAAGGAGTCTTTGGAACAGTTCAGGGTGATGAATTTATTCGTTTATTTCTAAGCAAATAATGGGCAATACTCTTTCAAAGTTTTATATTTGCACGCAATTAATATGATAAAATAAATGAATTATTACAGTACCAACAAAAAAACACCTGAAGTTTCTTTAAAGGAGGCAGTAATCAAAGGCTTAGCCGCTGATAATGGTTTGTTTATGCCCGATCGCATCAAAAAATTTGAACCTTCTTTTTTTGAAAACATCCAGAATCTTACATTTCAGGAAATTGCTTATGAAGTGGCACTGAATTTTTTTGGTGATGATATTCAGCACGAAAAATTGAAAGAGATTGTTTACGAGACGCTTGAATTTGATTGTCCGGTCGTAAAAGTTAGCGATTCGATATACGCGTTGGAGCTTTTTCATGGACCTACACTGGCATTTAAAGATGTTGGTGCACGATTTATGGCGCGTTTACTTAATTATTTTATGGCCGATCGAACCAGGCAGGTGAATGTGTTGGTAGCTACTTCGGGCGATACGGGAAGTGCTGTAGCGAATGGCTTTCTTGGCGTTGACGATATTCATGTTTATGTATTGTACCCAAAGGGGAAGGTAAGCCGGATTCAGGAATCGCAATTTACAACACTCCGACAAAATATTACCGCACTCGAAATCGACGGTACATTTGACGATTGCCAACACCTTGTGAAAACCGCTTTTCTTGATGAAGAGTTAAACGAAAAACTAATACTGACTTCTGCAAACTCCATTAATGTAGCGCGTTTTCTGCCACAGGCATTTTATTACTTTAATGCCTATGCCAGATTAAAAGAAATAAAAGTTCTTAAAGATAAAGAAATAGTATTTTCGGTTCCAAGCGGAAACCTGGGGAATATAACTGCCGGACTTTTTGCACGCGAAATGGGCCTTCCGGTTTCGGGATTTATAGCAGCCAACAATGCCAACCATGTGGTATTTGATTACCTTGAAACCGGTGAGTATGTGCCAAAACCTTCGGTGGAAACCATAGCAAATGCCATGGATGTTGGAGCACCAAGCAATTTTGTGCGAATTCTAGACCTCTATGGTCATTCCCATAAAATCATTTCAGAGATAGTGAAAGGATATTGGTATTCCGACGAGGAAATAGAAAAAATAATAAAAAAGACATTTGACGAAACGGGCTATGTCTGCGATCCGCATGGGGCATGTGCATTGCAATCGCTTCATAAAGGTTTGAGAAAAAACCAGATTGGCGTATTTTTGGAAACGGCACATCCTGCAAAATTTCTGGAAAGAATGGATGCAATTCTGGGAGAAGGAAAAGTTTCTTTACCCCGCAAACTTATTAAATTTATGGAAGGAGAAAGAATTAGTATTCTGTTACGTTCAGATTATCAAATTTTTAAACAGTTCCTAATTGAAGATGCGAAATAGCTTTTAAAAGTGGTATTTCATATCTTGAACATTTTATTATTTTTAAGAGTACGTATAAATACGTATTAAATTTGAATATTTATTTATACTTTTGATACAATTATACAGTATGGTTTCACAATCTATTGTTTTTCAGACAATTGTTAACAACACCAACTTATGAGACAACTTAAAATTACCAAACAAGTTACCAATCGGGATACACTTTCTCTCGACAAGTACTTGCAGGAAATTGGCAAGGTAGAGTTGCTGTCTCCCGAAAAAGAAGTTGAATTAGCCAAACGTATAAAAATAGGAGATCGGCAGGCGCTTGAAATTTTGATTAAAGCGAACTTGCGCTTCGTTGTGTCGGTTTCCAAACAATATCAGAACCAGGGTTTAAGCCTTCCCGATTTGATCAACGAAGGAAATTTGGGATTGATTAAAGCTGCCGAACGCTTTGACGAAACCCGCGGTTTTAAATTTATTTCGTATGCGGTTTGGTGGATCCGTCAGTCCATTTTACAAGCTCTGGCAGAACAAGCGCGTATTGTACGCTTACCATTGAACAAAATTGGTTCGATTAATAAAATTAACAAGGCTTTTAATAAACTGGAGCAGGAATTTCAGCGTGAACCCACTATTGAAGAAGTTGCAAAGCTTCTGGAATCGAAACCTGAAATTATTGAAGATGCACTTAATTTTTCCAATATTCATATTTCAATGGATGCTCCGCTTCGTGAGGAAGATGCAAATAACCTCTACGATGTGATGCTGAATGAAGATTCACTCGTTCCCGATGAGGCATTGATTGACGATTCCCTGCGCATTGAAATTGAGCGCTCACTCTCAACTTTGAATTACCGCGAATCGGAAATTCTCCGCTATTATTTTGGATTGAACAATAAACAGCCACATACCCTCGAAGAAATTGGAGTTGAATTTGGTCTTACTCGCGAGCGTGTGCGCCAAATCAAGGAAAAAGCCATAAAGAAATTGAAGAACCAATACCGGAACAAGTTACTAAAAACTTATCTCGGTAAATAAGCGACACAACTCATGGAACATATTATAGCACCTTCCATTCTTGCAGCCGATTTTAACCACTTGGGTGCAGCAATCGAAATGATTAACCGTAGCGAGGCAGCTTATGTGCATTGCGACGTGATGGACGGAGTTTTTGTACCTAATATTTCGTTTGGAATACCGATTATCGAATCGGTAAAAAAAATAGCAACCAAGCCATTGGACGTGCATTTGATGATCGTAAACCCTGATAATTTAATTGATGATTTTGTGGATGCAGGCGCCTCAATCATCACGGTTCACTATGAAACTTGCCCGCATTTGCACCGCACCATACAACATATAAAGAGCAGAGGGGTTAAAGCAAGTGTTTGCCTCAACCCGCATACGCCTGTAACTCTCTTGGAAGATATTCTTTCCGAACTGGATATGGTTTTGCTGATGTCGGTAAATCCCGGCTTTGGCGGACAGAAATTCATTGAGCACACCTACGTTAAATTGCAGCAGCTTCGGAAGTTAATAGATCGGATAAACCCGAATTGTTTGATCGAAGTTGATGGGGGAGTGAACTACAAAACCGGAAAGAAATTATTTGATCTGGGTGCAAATGTTCTCGTGGCGGGAAGTTTTGTATTCGGATCCGAACATCCGGAAAAAACCATCTCGAACCTGCTGGCCTTATCGGTTTAAATCTCGATTTTTTCGCACAATTCTTTATTATTATCCAATGTGATTTTTGTTGCATCACGCAACATGCATTCAGCCGCGCAATCGGAACAGTCGTGATGGTTATTCGACGGGGCAAATTTTAAACCATTGGCTGCAACAGGTTTCTTCTTGCTTTTCAACCTTTTCATAGCTTTTGAAACGACAAATAAAACCGCGAAAGCTACAATGATGTATGTTATTATTTCTTGTGCCATATTAGACAAACAAATTTCCGATGTTGAACACTAAAAACGCGGCTATCCAAGCCAGTGAAGTGGTGTAAAATACAGAAAAGGCCGCCCATTTCCAAGAGCCCGATTCATTTTTTATTGCTGCAACCACTCCGATACACGGGAAGTAAAGAAGAATGAAAATTAAAAATGCTAAGGCAGAAAGTTTGGTAAACACCGGCTGCCCTTTCGTTTTACCCGTTTCAAACTTTTCATTTTTAAGCTTTTGTTGCAAATTAACCGTTGACTCGTCGGTGCCGGTTTGATATAAAACTCCCATTGTGCTGATCACAATTTCTTTAGCAGGTAAACCGGCTAAAAGTGCAATGCTCATTTTCCAGTCGAAACCCAAAGGGCGCATAACGGGTTCAATAAATTTTCCTACCCGGCCTAAGTACGAACCCGTAAACTGTTCTGATTGCATGCGTTGTTGAAGTTCCACAATAAGCGAGTCTTTATGGATAGATTCAATATTTCCACTGTTCATTACCAGGTTGATTGAGCTTTGAGTTTCAATCGTTTTTTCGTTTTCACGCGGGAAATACTCCAATGCCCAAATAATAATTACCCCAACCAAAATGATGGTACCAATCTTTCGAATATAGTGTTGCGTTTTGTCCCACATATGGTAAATCACGCTTCGCAAGGTAGGCAAGCGGTAAGTGGGCAGTTCCATTACCAGAGGAGTTTCCTTGTTTTTGAAAACAGTTTTATTTAATATTTGTGCCGTAACAAAGGCAAAGACAATACCCACAGCATAAATCCCAATTAAATACAATGGTTGGTATTTGTCAAAAAATGCTGAAATAATTAAAATATAAACCGGTAAACGTGCGCTGCACGACATAAAGGGGATGATCAGCATAGTCAATATGCGGTCGCCACGGTTGCGCATCGAGCGAGTAGCAAGAATGGCCGGCACGTTACAACCAAAACCCATAATCATAGGAATAAAAGATCGTCCGTGTAAGCCAAAATGGTGCATTATTTCATCCATAATAAATGCTGCACGCGCCATGTAGCCAGTTCCTTCAAGTAGAGAAATAAACAAAAATAATATCAGGATGTTGGGCAAGAAAACCAGTACGCTGCCTGTACCGCTTATTATTCCATTTATCAATAAATCTTTTAACATTCCGTTCTGCATCATTCCGGAAAGCCAATTGGAAAGCAATACTACTCCGTTGTCGATCCAATCCATTGGATATGAGCCCACTTTAAAAGTAGTGTAGAAAATCAGAAACAGAATGGCTGTAAAAATTGGGAATCCAAAATAACGGTGCGTTAACACCGAATCAATTTTTTCAGATTGGGTTTTTTGAACCGGATTAGGGTCATGAAAGGTGCCTTTTAATGCCCCACTTATAAAACCGTATTTGGCATCTGTAATAATAGTCTCACTCTTTTCGCTTTCTAATGTCTCAATTCTGTGAATTTCTTTTTGCGTGCATCTTTTAATCTCGCCGAAGTTGGAATAATTCGAAAGGAGCTTCATCACTTGATCGTCTTTTTCGAGCATCTTTATAGCCAGAAAGCGTGATGATATTTTATCGGTTATAGGTTTGTTTTCCTTTATTTTCATCCGCACGGCTTGAATGGCATTTTCTATTTCTTTGCCATAATTAATGTGCACGTGCCGCATAATTTTTTCTTTACCCTCGAAAACCTCGATTACTTTGTCAAGCAAATCGCCCAACCCGATCCCTTTTGAACTTATTGTGGGAACGAAGGGGATACCGAGTAATCGCCCTAATTTATCTTTATTAAAATAGAGCTTCTTACGTTCCAACTCGTCGTACATGTTGAGTGCCGCGATAATGCGCAAATCCATGTCGATTAATTGCGTGGTTAAAAATAGATTTCTCTCCAGGTTGCTTGCATCAATCACGTTGATTACAATATCCGGGGTCTGCTCATAAATAAACTCCCGCACAAATATTTCTTCCGTAGAATAAGCCGTTAAACTGTATGTCCCTGGTAAATCAAAAAAATTGAAAGTATAACCCTTGGACTTAACCGTTGCTTTTTTGATGTCCACCGTCACTCCAGTGTAATTACCCACTTTTTCTTTGGAGCCTGAGATGGCATTGAAAAGGGTTGTTTTTCCGCTATTGGGATTGCCAACTAAAGCTATATTTATAGTGTGTGTTCTCGCCGATTGATTAATTAGATTAATTTTTCGATCGATAACACCTTCATAATTACCATTCTTGACTTCAATAAATTCATTGATCGGAACAACCTCAATCAAATCAGCTTCTGATTTCCGCAATGAAATGTTGTAGTTTAGAATTTTAAACTCAAAAGGGCCGTTAAAAGGAGCGTTTTTAATTACTTTAACCTCCTTACCTTTTATAAACCCCATTTCAGAAATCCTTTTCTGAAACGAACCGTGCCCTAAAATCTTTGTTATTATTACAGTTTCCTTATGTTTTACCTCACTTAATTTCACTTCTCCACAAATCTCCTATCGTTTCGATATTTATAATGATTCAAAATAAGCTGCAAATATATTCACATTTACTACTAATGGAAATAAAAATCAAATCTTCTTTGCTTATAGCAACAAGTAATTAATTTTGCTATATTATTGTACATCATGGAAGAAGAAGAGTATTACCGTAACATACAGCGAGCATTAGAACATTTGCCTGAAAATTTCAGCATTTTGGAAGAACAAATTGAAATTGATTTGCAAATGCGTTATTTCGACTTTGCCAAGGAGATCCGTCGCCGCCGTATATCCGGTGAATGTTTTGAGAAGCGCGACGAGTTGTTTTCTTGTGATGTTGCAGAACCCCGTAAGCGTGAAATATTATCGGCAATTGCCTCTGTTGACGAGGTAAAGGCTTATCGGACCATCGAAAAATTTGTAGGTGAATCAAGCGGCGAATTAAAGCAGTGGGCGGTGTTAGCCTTACAGGAAAGCAAAATGTTGATACAAAGCTCGCTACTCAACGAGCAACAGGTTTTTATTTCGACCGGGTTAGGTGGTAAAGGTCAAAAACTTCGTTACTATGTGGTTTTTATTAACCGGAAAGAGCATGAATTGCTGACAAGCACACAACAGAAACTGTTAAAGGACGAACTGGTTTTCGAACTAAAAGCCTACGACGGTGAATTTGAGTCTATGGATTTTATGGAAGGTTTTTCCACGTCACTGGTTATTTTACCCTTACAAACCGATATTAAAATGGTATTCCGCAGCATTGTTGAGGAATGTAACCAATACGGCAATTTCCTGAACGACGACCTGATTGTTACGAACGTTAAAATGATGTCGCGAAGCGAAATTATCCAACTGTTGCACCAAAATAAAAATGAAGGTTTCAATGAATTTGACGAGTTATAAAGTCAACGAAAATAACGTATGGGTTATATAGAAATATGGTTATTGAAAATAAAATGAAAACTACGCGTAAAGTTAGCTTATCCGTGGCGGCTTATATCAAAAAATGTTATATTTGCACCGCTTTAAAAGCAGAAATACTGGCCCTGTAGCTTAATGGATAGAGCATCTGACTACGGATCAGAAGGTTGGGGGTTCGAGTCTTCCCAGGGTCACTAGAAATCAAAGGGTTACGAAATTGTTCGTAACCCTTTTTGGTTATATTTATCGTTGTATAACATTGGATTAACACGTTAGTATTTTATAGTTTAAAACTTCCAAATGGGATTATAATTAATGCTATGCCGGATACGGTTAAAGTAAAAATCATCATTATTCTCTAATATTAGCTTCTTTTATTTTTTTTGCGCGTTGAATCTTATTTCCAAATTCAGTCTCAGTAAGGCTTTGATGTGTAATAAATGAGTTTAAAATTAGGTTCAGTTTAAATTAAGGTTGATGTAATTAGGGAACAGCGATCATCCCGAAATCTTAACCACAAAGTGGTGGTGCAATCCCCGATAAGATGTTTAAAATAAAGCGCAGGATTCAACTAATACTGGATGAATTGTAACATGAGAATCGTAAGTAAAACGGTAAAACATAGCTGTGACAAAACTACTGTCGCTGCTAAGAATACTGCTTAAGTGTTTTGACGACGGCAGGCTTTTGTGATGATTTCAGTTTTATAAGGAAAGAAGGAATTGACGAGAAAACCACTCCAATTAAGAATATTAATATAAACTGGATGTTATTGTTGATCCCGGATTCATTGAGCAGCAAGGCAAAAATTATAATAAGAAGATTTGCGCTTAAGATGATTAAGGTAACCACTAAATGATTAGGTGCCAGGGAAAGCAAACGATGGTGAATATGGTTTGTGTCAGGAGTGAATGGAGATTTTTTATTTAAAATGCGAATGGTCATTACGCGCAACGTATCGATGAGCGGGATAATGATGATTGCAAAAGAAACGGCAGGAGCAGCTTGTACAAGGTAAGGCACATTGGCAACGGCATTGAATTCGTTAAATTTGATTACAAGCGTAGAAATAACGATCCCAATAATTAACGATCCGGTATCACCCATGAAAAGCTTGTTTTTTTCACCAAACACATTGAAAAGAAAGAAGCCGGCTAAACTACCTACCAAAGCAAATGACATAATGGCGAACTGTGTATGTCCTGCCAAAAAGAACCATATCCCAAATGTGGATGCAGAAAGCATGGCCAGACCCGATGCCAAACCATCTATCCCGTCAATTAAATTAAATGCATTAATAATGACTACCATGGCAAACATGGTTAAAATCAAGCTGGTAAAATATCCAATTTCATGACCTCCTAAAATTCCATGCAAGTTGGTAAAGCGAACGTTACCCAAGGTGATGAGCATCACTGCAGCAAAAATTTGAATCAGCAATTTTTTTCGTGCGGTAATGTTTAATAAGTCATCTTTCAAACCGATAAAAAACATTATAATAACAGAGGCAATGATGTATTTCAGCGAATCGAAACTTAAGCCGTCCGTGGCAACTATTGAGCTAATTGTGAAGCCGAAGAATATGGCAATACCGCCTAAAGAAGGGACAGTGGTGGTGTGAATTTTCCTTTTCTCAAAAGGTTCGAAAAGCTTTTTCTCCCGGGCAATTTTGATTATCGGACGTACTGAAATTATCACCAGAACAAATCCGATTACAAAAGCACCTGCTGTTAAAAAGAAATCCATGTTTAAATGTTTTGGGTGAAAACCTGATTTAATAGTTTGATTTTCAATTGACACAAAGATCAGAAAAAATAATCTCTGAGGTTCGTATAAATTGAGCTCTTCTGTAAACAAAACTATTTGTTAACAAAGAGTGAGGCAATAATTACTGAATCTATGTTGTTCCTGAGTTAAATATCATTATAAATAATTCTAAATTGTCTTTTCTTAATTGCATACAAGTTAAACTTAAAAACGCACAATACAATACGAATGTTTACAGAAAACCTGTAATTTTTAAAATGACCATAAACGGTCTGCCATTCTTTGCCCAGTTTTAATTAAAATCCTACCTTATTTGAAACTTCATTCAAAACATCTGATTTCAAGGAGATTCCCATGGTAAAAATAGTTTTTCACCAGCACACATTCCTTCAGTAAACCGAAAATATATTTGTTGTTGTGGTTATACCGTTTGGCATAAGTTCCAAACTTTCTGACATATGTAAGCATTCCTTTCCAGAAAAATGACTGTCCGATGCTTCCTTTGGCTCCTAAACCAAAGCGGTTACCAATAAACAAAGCTTCGTCCTGTTCTGCTTTTAAATGAGAGTCAGTGCCAATGAAAGGAACAGGTTTATAATCGAAAATACGAATACCCATACGAGTAAAGGGGTGTGGGTTGAGATTTTTTGCTAAAATTACCGTTGAAACTGAAGAAGATGGCAAACATTAACTCATCGTGGTAACGTCCGGCACTCAGCTCCAATTGTTGAGAATTAACTTTGCAAAAGATTAATTCGATTGAAAATAACTTTCACTTGCAATGCCCGCAAGCAAAGTGGTGCCTGTAAAATGTAAGATATAGAATCCATTGAAAAAATAGATGCCTGATATCAAATCATTCTATTTTAGCCGTTTGTTCCATGTTTTTTGATCGAATTGCTCGAATAAGAGTTCTCTTTTGTTTGCATCGTATTTAGAGAAGCCCCTGTCGAAGAGTTCGTAGGGTGGAATTGTCTTGGCACTTTTCATTGCAATTATTTCAGTCCCGGTGATGTCCTCAATAGCCATTTTCAGGAGAGTTTCCTTTTTGTCGCCTAAAGGAATACCGTCAAACAGATCGTCTTCGGCAGGAATATCGGGTAAAAAACCTTCTTTAAAATCGGTTACACCCACTGAATTTGCGTAACGCAAGATGATGGGTTGAACGCCCCAGTTTTTGAAATCTACATAATAACCTGGTTTATCTTCATAAAAATCCTCCGGTTTAAAAGTGATGGAAGCGGTATATTTTCCGTAGGTTTTCCCCCCAATCGTTTTGATATTCATGTAAGGTTTTAATCCGGTTATGGTTAATTCAGACGCGGAAGCAGTGCCAGGGCCAGTTAGAATATGCAATTTAGAAAGGCCCAGTTTTATTGCAGTTGTATTAATAAAATTGATTTGCAACTGTTCCGTTATATTTTTTTGCTCCCAATATTTCTGATATTTATCGTTCCACATGAAGCTCACCAGTTTTTTCTTACTGTTAACAACATCTGTCGGGGCCACGATGCTGCACAAGTACTGGGCTGCAGGAGAAGTTCCACCGGGATTGTAGCGCAAATCGATTACATAATCGGTAACCTGGTTGTCTAAAAAATGCTGAAATGCGGTGTCCAGGCTGGCATTGTAGTTATTTATGTATTGCGCATAGAAAATATATCCTATTTTATGACCACCGTGCTCAATAATCTGTGTTTCAGTAACTTCAAGTAATCGCTATCATTAATTTCGGCTCCGTTCATTTCAAAGATCATATCGCCGCGTTTTACGCCTGATGCAGCTGCCGGTGTATTCGGGTAAATAAATTCAACCAGGGCAAAAATAGTTTTTGTGTTACTAAACCTGCCAAACGCCAACGACCAGCCATACGACTTTTCGATTCCTTCAAAACTATCTTCCAATTCTTTTACATTATCCGTCACAAACGACCATTTGTCTTCCTCATAAAGCAATTTCTTGAAATAGTCTTTTGAATCGAATTCGTAGCGTGTATTGATTTCCGGCAATTCTTTGTACCAAAGATAAACGTCGCTCATCACATCTTTAATGAAATTATTCACTTTTTGGGTCGATTCGGGTGCTTCGGGTTTGTCCGGTTCCGGAAGTGGTTCATCCTTGCAACTCATGGTTAATCCTGTCAACAAAACGAACAGGAAAAAGCCGGTTTTCAATTTATTAATCATCTTTTTCTACTTAGTGCATTTTTAATGGTTGCCCACGCTGCAAAAATAGTTCCTTTTTTATCTTTCCTGTTCTTTTTGTTGGTTTAGTTCTTTTGGGTATTCTATTCTAATGTGATAGATGTTAACAAGTTTATTCAACAAAGTTTCCTTGATTATATTGATGTCGTTAAATGTCAATTCCGATTGATCGAGCTGATTCAACTTGATTTTTTGATCTATCATTTCATTAATTAGCTTTTTCAGATTAGCAAAATTCTTTTCTTTCAAGCTTCTCGAAGCCGCTTCAATCCCGTCAACCAGCATTACAACCGCCGCTTCTTTTGATCGGGGTAGCGGCCCCGGGTAACCAAATGATTCCTCATCGATTTTAGCATCCGGGTTTTCTTGCGCATACTTTAGGTAGAAATAATTGGCTTTTGTTGTGCCGTGGTGGGTAGCGATGAATTCGACTATGGGTGCCGGAAGCTTATGTTTATGTGCTAGTTTCACTCCATTCTTTACGTGGTCGATAATAATTTCGGCACTTTTATGGTAGCTCATTTCGTCGTGTGGATTCAGGCCTACCACCTGGTTTTCGATAAAGAAATTAGGCTGTGCAATTTTTCCAATGTCGTGATAAAGCGCTCCGGCACGCACTAAGAAAGGGTTTCCTCCAATTTTAAGGATTACTTCTTCGGCAAGGTTTGCAATTTGCATTGAATGCTGAAAGGTTCCCGGAGCCTCTTCGGCCAATTTCCGCAACAAAGGTTGGTTGCTGTCTGAAAGTTCGATTAAAGTTACATCCGAAACAAAACCAAAAATCTTCTCGAAAACGAATACCAGCGGATACACCAGCAAAAGTAGCACACTGCTCACGACAAACCACTTCAACATTTCGAAATCGAATGTAAAAACAGAACCTTCGTGAATTAAATTAAGCGCTACATAAACAATGGAATAGGTTAGTAATACCCAGAGCGTAGCTAAAACTAAGTGAACCCGGCGGTGCATTCTGTTCAGACTGAAAACGGCGACAATGCTTGCTGATATTTGCAGAAGAATAAATTCGTAGTTGTTGGGTGCATAAAAACCAATGAGGAGAGTAATAATAACAGCCATAAATATTGCCGTGCGCGAATCGAAAAAAGTGCGTATAATGATAGGAAAAATCACCAGTGGAGTCATGTAAATATGCAAATTCGGAAAAGTGTTGATGAACATTGCCAACAAAACCATTCCCACTAAGAACAACATCAGAAAAGTGATTTTTCGAAGATGGTTCAACACATCGCGGCGATAAATGAAAATAAATGAAAACGCCAAGGTAAGCATGGTCAGTATAAACAGCGCTTTACCCAGTGAAACCCAATAGCGACTCATACCTTTTCCACGTTCCTGCTCAAAACTTGCCTTTAGGGATTCTAATAGTTGAAACCTTTCGCCGTCAACAATTTCCCCTTGCAAAACAATCCGTTGACCCACTTGAACCATACCCCGTCCCGGCGAAATGCCGGCAATCAATCCCGCTATTTCCTTGTCGGTGGTTTGCTTGTCGTATTCCAAATTGGCCAATAAATATTGCTCTGGAGAAATAGCGGAAAGCCAATTTTTTATTTTTGAACTCCCTTCGCTTAATTCGTCGAGGGTTTCATTAATCGCATTGTAAGCCGATTTTTCTGAATACAGTTTACTGATAGCTATTGTATTAACTACTGGGCCTAACCGTCTTTTAATTTCAGTTTTGCCTTCTAACTCGCTGTACGTATTTGCAGAGCGTTGTAAAATTCCATCACTATAAATTTCTCGTAATTTATTTTCCAACAGTTTGAATGCTTCCTTTTTTCTAGCGCTTAAAGTATCACTGTCTGCGTTCAAATCTACTTTCAGTTTGGCTAATTTGTTGGCATAAACCGCGGTGTCGTGGGTGAAATAAGGAACCACAGTTTTCAACACTTCTGCTTTTTCAGCTTCCAGTTCCGAAGCGGTTTTCAGGATCGCAAAATCAAAAGGTGCTACCAAATTATCGTGCCGCCAGGGAAGCCCTTTTTGATATTCATATTTGAATTTTGGCTCACCGGGCAGCACCAAATAAAGCAACACCGCACTAAGCACAAAAACAAATGCCCAATACAAAATCTGGGTGTAGTTTCTAATTTTATTCTGAAAGTTGCTCATAATAGGATTATACAATTAATTTTTTGATAGTTTTGTGTCTATTCGATGCAAAAGAACGACATTGTTTGAGGAAATAAAATTAAGAAATTATTTGGTTTGACGAATATCGTGATGCCTCATATCACAAATGGGTGCTAAAGTACACAGGCATAACGGATTCTCAAAACAAACATATAAACTTACATGAATTACGGAATTTCAAACCTAAGTATTATTCCTGTCCGGAAAGAACCTTCGGAACGAAGCGAAATGGTAACCCAGGTGTTGTTTGGCGAACATTTTGAAATGCGCGAACAAATGGTGGGATGGACCAATGTGAAACTGGAATATGACGACTACGAAGGCTGGGTGGATACCAAAATGATCACTCCGATTGCGGAACGTTCAGTGAGAAAAATTTTGAAAAATCCAATTGCCGTTGCTACTGACATCATTAGTTTGGTTCCGGTGAATAACGAACAAAATTTAATGTTGGTTGCCGGAAGTTCTTTGCCGGTGTGGCGACCTTATCTTAAACGGTTTTCGGTGGGGAAGGAAAATTACCTTTCCGCGGGAGAAGTAGTCTACGGTAATCTTGATAACCCCCGGGAGATTGCTATTAAACAAGCACTAAAATATTTTAATGCCCCGTATTTGTGGGGTGGGCGCACTCCATTCGGCATCGATTGCAGCGGATTCACTCAAATAATCTACAAAATGATCGGCATAAAACTGCCACGTGATGCCAGTCAGCAAGTAAAAATTGGTCGGGCTCTAAGTTTCGTAGATGAAGCAGAACCCGGCGACCTGGCATTTTTCGACGACGAGGAAGGCAACATTGTTCATGTGGGAATAATCTGGAAGCGTAATAAAATCATCCATGCTTCGGGCAAGGTACGCATCGACAACGTGGATCAATTCGGAATATTCAATATAGACACCCAGCGTTACACGCACAAAATGCGGGTAATGAAGAAAATAATCCAACCAAATGAAACAAACTGAATTGTTGATTTACATCGTGTTTCTTGTGGCTCTTGTGTTTTTGGTGATAAGATATTGGAAAACAGGCCGCAATGAATAATTACCTCCCATTTCTATTATCTTGTTAATTGTTGCTCGCAGTTCTCACTTCTTGATACTTGAATCTCATCTCATCTTGATACTAAATACTTATTACTTGATACTTCGTCTTGATACTACATACTAACCTAAAACCGAATCAGCACTTTACCCTTGCTCATGTTTCTTTTATAGGTCTCAATAGCCTCGGCAATCTTTTCCGGTGGAAATTGCTTATAAATCGCAGATCCCAGTTCGTTACCAATTAACGATTGCACTTTACGGGTATTCATAAAAGTTTGAAGCATAGTTTTTTTGTGCAGCCAGCCTGTCAGCCAGAATCCCTGAATTTCGTTCCCTGTATAAATCATCTCGCCCGCGTCAATCTCACAGGCTTCGTTAGAAAGCCGCCCATAAATAAACAATTTGCTTCCTTTTGGAACACAATTCAATAATTTCTGACTCAAGGTGCCACAAACGGCATCGAACACTACGGTGGCGTTAAGTTGGTGAGCCAGTGTTTTTAATTGATCTTCAAAATCATGGTCGCTGCTGCTAACAACGTATTCCGTCCCTTCAGTTTTTAATGTCTCCACCTGTTCTTGTCGCCTGACAACTGATATTATCTTAATTCCTTTTTTCTTGCCTAATTTTATTACCATTTTGCCCAGCGAACTTGCTCCTGCCGTGTTAATGATGGCCCTTTGCTGTTTCCCGGGGTTTGGTGTTTTTTCATACAAATCGAAAAACGCCAAAGCGGTCATCGGGTTTACAAACATCATTGCACCCTGGTCCAGCGAAACATTTTTTGAAAGCGGCACGCACGAACTTGCTCCCGTCACCATATATTCGGCCCATGTGCCGCTGTTTTTTGGCGATCCGGCACAGGCTACAGTTTTGCCTAACCAAAGTTTGGGCAATAAACCTTTCCCCGCAGCCACCACGGTTCCACTGCCTTCAAAACCGGGAACGGTAGGGAAGGGGCGTTTAATTCCATAACCGCCTTTTAAAAATGCCAAATCGGAGGGATTAATTGGCGCAGCGTACATTTTCACCAGCACTTCGCCCGGGCACGGCTGTGGTACTGCAATGTTTTTACATTCCGGAGTTACGCCTCCTTCAGCCAGTAAAATGGCCTTCATAGTTTGTGGTATCGAGTTTTTCATCTCACAAAGCTAATCGATGATCCTTACTTTTCCTCCATATTATCCAATTTATTCTGTTTGTCTCTGTGCTTAAAACTTTTAATCCATTCCATTGTTTCAACTTTCATAACAATTAAAAGTATTGAAAACATGAAAAGGATGACATTAATAGTTGGTTTGGTGCTGTTAGTTTCTACTGGCTTTGCGCAAAAATCCTTCTACGATTTTAAAGTAAAAGATATTGAGGGGAACGATTTCGATTTTTCTACCCTGAAGGGCAAAAAAGTGCTGATAGTAAATACCGCTTCGAAATGTGGCTTTACACCACAATACGAACAGTTGCAGGAACTTTATGAAAAATATGGCGGAGGGGATTTCACGATTATCGGCTTTCCGGCTAATAATTTCAAAGAACAAGAGCCGGGATCGAACGAAGAAATTGCCGAGTTCTGTCAGAAAAACTATGGCGTGGAATTTCCGATGATGGAAAAAATTTCGGTAAAAGGCAACGACATGGATCCACTATACCAATGGCTCACTCAAAAAAGCAAAAATGGCATTTTAGATTCAGAAGTGACCTGGAATTTCCAAAAATACCTGATCGACGAAAAAGGTAATTTGGTGGAAATGATTGAACCAAAAGTAAAACCCACCGACCCTCGCATCGTAGCTTGGGTAGCGAAATAAAAAAGCCTTTGCGGAAATAAAAA
>CAJDXF010000007.1_pt1 | contig 16191 bp, 17 predicted proteins | sample 7391791 | NCBI WGS metagenome assembly CAJDXF01 (sample SAMEA7055712, study PRJEB34461) | soil metagenome | biome: terrestrial ecosystem; feature: Peninsula; material: soil | place: Antarctica | collected 2016 | reverse complement strand
GGGATAAATTCAAAATAAAAATATCCGGCTTAACGATTAAACCGGATATAGAGCTACTATTCTTGCAGTTGATTTTATACCAATCCTTGTGCGATCATCGCATTGGCAACCTTGGCAAAGCCTCCAATGTTTGCACCTTTCACATAGTTCACATAACCGTCGTTTTCTTTCCCGTATTTTACGCACATCTCGTGAATATTGCACATAATTGAGTAGAGTTTAGCATCCACTTCTTCGCGGGTCCACGACAGGCGCATGCTGTTTTGGGTCATCTCAAGCCCCGAAACTGCAACACCTCCGGCATTGGCCGCTTTCCCAGGTGCATATAATATTTTAGCATCTAAAAATTTATGTTCGGCTTCATAGGTTGACGGCATATTGGCTCCTTCCGCTACAAGCATACAGCCATTTTTCAACAGCGTTTCGGCTTCGTCGCCACTAATTTCGTTTTGCGTGGCACATGGAATGGCAACGTCGCATTTTATAAACCATGGCCTTTGTTTTTCAAAGTACTGAACGTTATATTCGTCTGCGTACTCCTTAATTCTGCCGCGATATACGTTTTTGAGCATCATAACGTATTCAAGTTTCTCTGCATCGATTCCATTAGGATCATAAATAGTTCCGCCCGAATCGGATAGGCTCACCGGTATTCCGCCCATGTGAAGAACTTTTTCAATGGTATATTGCGCAACGTTTCCTGAACCTGAAATAGCCACTGTTTTTCCTTTCAAACTATCACCCCGGCTTTTTAGCATTTCTTCTGCAAAATACACCGTTCCGTAACCGGTTGCTTCGGGTCGAATTACTGAACCGCCCCAACCGATACCTTTGCCTGTAAACACTCCCGTAAACTCGTTGCGTATGCGTTTGTATTGACCGAACATGTATCCGATCTCGCGACCACCTACGCCGATATCGCCAGCGGGCACATCGGTATCGGCGCCAATGTGACGTGATAATTCGGTCATAAAACTTTGGCAGAAATGCATCACTTCATTATCTGTTTTACCTTTTGGATCGAAATCTGAACCTCCCTTTCCTCCGCCCATGGGTAAGGTGGTAAGGCTGTTTTTAAGTACCTGCTCAAAGGCCAGAAATTTAAAAATATTTTGGTTCACATTGGGATGAAAACGGAGGCCGCCTTTGTATGGGCCAATCGCACTGTTCATCTGAATACGATAACCTCTGTTGATGTTGATGTTTCCTTTATCGTCGGTCCAGGGGACTCGGAACTGGATTGAACGTTCAGGTTCAACCATGCGTTCTAAGATTTTAGCATGAATATATCTTGGGTTTTTTATTAAATAATCGGCCAGAGTCTCAACAACGCCTAATACTGCCTGATGAAATTCATTTTCTCCCGGATTTTTTGCTTTAACATAAGCCATAAAATCCTCTGTGAATAGTTTTGGATCCGTTGTGTTCATAAATTAATTGTATGATTTTTTATTTTACTTAAATGCTAATGTTATTAAAAACATGCACAAAAGTAATAAACTATTGAAGTTGAGCCGAAAAATGTACTTAATGTTAATGAAATATCACATTTAGGTTACTTTTTGCTAAAAATCGACACAGGAAATTTTGTGTGTAAACTTGTCGGAGAATAAGTTTGTGATTAAATTCCCCTGTTCTTCTTTTCCTTTTAATTCAAACTTGTAAATTCACGCGCTAATAATTACTCATTGTAAAATCAACACTCAGTATGGAAATATTCAGCGCACGAAATGTTGACAAGGTTTTTGCCTCCACACGGGCATTAACTGATGTAAGCATATCGGTAAACGAACAAAGCATTTTTGGTTTGCTCGGCCCAAATGGTGCCGGCAAAACCACCTTGATTCGTATAATTAATCAAATTACTGCACCTGATGCGGGGGAAGTTTTTCTGGAAGGCAAAAAAATGGATCGTTCAGATATTGGTAAAATCGGTTATTTGCCCGAAGAACGCGGCTTGTATAAAAAAATTAAGATAGGGGAGCAAGCCATTTATCTGGCTCAATTGAAAGGAATGAGCCGAAGTGATGCCGTTCGAAGCCTGAAACTATGGTTCGAGAAATTCGAAATCATGGCGTGGTGGAATAAAAGTATTGAAGAGCTTTCAAAAGGGATGCAGCAAAAAGTTCAGTTTGTTACCACGGTGGTTCACAAACCTAAATTGTTGATTTTCGACGAACCTTTCAGCGGCTTCGACCCGATAAATACAAATTTATTGAAACGCGAGATACTGAAACTTCGCGACGATGGCGCCACCATTATTTTTTCGACACACAACATGGAATCCGTGGAGGAATTGTGCGACCATATTGCGCTCATCAATAAATCAAAAAAAATAGAAGATGGTGCAACTCATGAAATCCGCCAAAAATACAAAGGCAATGTCTTCGAAGTGAAATACAACGGTGATTTCACCCGGGTGAGCCAAACGCTTGGTAACGAATTCAAAATCATAAAACATTCCGAAGACAAGACTGAAAATCAGTTAACCGTAGAGCATGTTCATGGAAATTCCAACAACGATTTAATCAAAGCTCTGGTTCCGGTTTGCGAAATTTGTTCGTTCGAGGAAGTTATTCCCAGCATGAACGATGTATTTATTAAAGCAGTTGAAGAAGCAAATAAATCTGTACTATGAATAAAACGCTGATTATATTAAAACACGAATATCTGAAAAGGGTAAAAAAGAAATCGTTTATTATCCTCACTTTATTAGTGCCCCTGCTTTTCGCGGGTATGTTTGCATTGCTGATTTACCTGGCAAACAATAACGATAAGGAAGAACGAAACATTGCGGTTTACGACGAATCTACCCTTTTCCTTGGTGAATTTAAAGATGAGGCTTATACAAAATATCATTTCGTACCGAAGGAAGAATACGAACAGTTAAAAAACAATTTAAAAGGGAGCGAGTTTTATGCCTTGCTTTTCATTCCTCAGAATATTTATTCGAGCAACTCAGCCCAATTGATTTCCAATAAGCAAATACCCATGGAGTTGAACGACGATATTCAGCGGAAACTCAGCCGTTTTATCGAAAATGATAAGCGAAAAAAAATTATCGACCAAACCCAGATTCCCGATCTGGAAGAGCGCCTTGCCGCAACAAAAACCACCGTAAGTTTGAGCACACTAAAAATTTCGGATAAGGGCGAAGCAAAAAAGAGTTCGTCGACTATTGCTTTCTTTACCAGTTATGCCATGGGCTTCATCATCTATTTTTTTGTGTTTATGTATGGTTCAATGGTCATGCGAAGCGTTATGGAAGAGAAAAAGAGCCGCATTGTCGAGGTAATTATCTCTTCAGTAAAACCTTCGCAATTGATGGCTGGGAAAATTATTGGGACCGCGCTGGTTGGATTAACGCAAGTTGCTATTTGGATAATACTCGGAATTGTTGCATTGGGAACAGTTCAAAGCTTTTTTAGTCCCGAATCGGCGCAACAAATTAGTCAAAGTGTGATGGAAACTCAGGGGCAAATGAATCCTGCTCTGGCGCAGGCAGCCGATCAAAACAAAGTGATGGAAATTCTGGAAATGGTTGGCAACCTCAATATTCCGCTAATCCTCTTTTCCTTTGTATTTTATTTTTTAATGGGGTATTTGCTCTATAGCTCTCTGCTTGGTGCTGTTGGTGCAGCGGTTGACAACGATGAAGATTCACAGCAAATGATTCTTCCGGTTACCTTTCCGCTCATTATTTCCATTATGTTGCTAATATTCATTGCACGAAATCCGGATGGGCCACTCGCTTTTTGGGCTTCAATTATTCCATTTACTTCGCCGGTTATCATGCTGGCTCGTGTACCCTATGGAATACCGACCTGGGAGCTGCTGCTTTCTATGTTTTTGCTGACTATTACTACAATAGGTACCATTGCAGCAGCAGCCAAAATCTATCGCATCGGATTGTTGATGTACGGTAAGAAAGTAAATATTAAAGAATTGTTTAAGTGGTTGCGCTACAAGGATTAATTGTGAACATGAAAAAAATCATGTTTCTTATTTAGATTCAATAAAAATTACTTATAATTGTAATCAATATGAAAAACACCATGTTAAATACTTGTATGTGTTGCTTCTTCATCAAAACAGGGAAGGTGTTTTTTCGAATATAAACTGAATAGTATTCAATTATAAATAGTCAAAAAAGCTTTCCTAAATCTGGAGAGCTTTTTTTTTACCGAATTTAAGATTCAATATATGAAAGCACAAAGCATTTTAGAAACCATTGGCAATACGCCACATGTTCGATTGAGCCGTTTATTCCCAGATGATTATGAGGTTTGGATAAAAGTAGAGAAAACCAATCCGGGCGGAAGTATCAAGGACCGAATTGCACTTTCGATGGTTGAAGACGCCGAGAAAAGAGGGATAATCAAAGAAGGCTGGGTAATTATCGAACCTACCTCGGGTAATACCGGCATTGGTTTGGCCGTGGTTGCAGCGGTTAAAGGCTACCGCCTAATTTTGACCATGCCTGAATCGATGAGTGTGGAACGCAGAAAAGTATTGTCAGCCTTAGGGGCTGAGTTGGTTTTAACCCCCAAAGAAAAGGGGATGAAAGGCTCGATTGCTAAAGCGCAGGAATTATCGGCCGAAATTAAAAATTCGTGGATTCCTATGCAGTTTGATAATCCAGCCAACGTTGATGCCCACCGCAAATATACAGCTCAGGAAATTCTGAGTGATTTTCCCGACGGCTTTGATTATCTGATTACGGGAGTCGGAACCGGAGGCCACATTACTGGTGTTGCGGAAGTGTTGAAGAAGAAATTTCCGAACCTGAAAGTTTTTGCGGTGGAGCCGGATGGAAGTCCGGTAATTGGCGGGGGTCAGCCGGGTCCGCATGGTGTTCAGGGGATTGGAGCCGGTTTTATTCCTAAAATTATGAATGTTGATTTGTTGGACGGAACCATTGAAATAAACAAAGAGGAATCGTTTGAATATGCCTTAAAAGCAGCCAGACAGGAAGGACTTTTTGTGGGGATTTCTACGGGAGCATCGCTGGCCGCGGTGGCAAAAAAAATAAAGGAACTTCCCTCAGGTTCCCGAATCTTGACTTTTGCATACGACCACGGCGAAAGATATTTGTCGGTTGACGGGTTATATTAATGGGAAAATCGACATAGAGTCGTTAATATAACGATAATAGCAAGGATTAACGAAAAGTGAATTCCTCGTTATTTTAGGGTTTTTCTTATGATCATTGTGAACGTTATCGTTCGTTTGGATTGTTTCAATCTAGCTAAAATTAATTTACCCGATATGCCGTCAACTGACGGATATCGGGTGAATTAATTAATATTGCCGATGATGTAAATAATGAAAATTACGGTACCATTGTTATTGAACTTTTCCGAATAAGAGACTACGGCAGAACCACAAATAAAAACGACCAAAGAGAGTGCATTACTACCAGTACCTGTTTTGGAAAGCGATCAATGTTTTGTTCCTTAACTTGGAATTATATACCATCTGAATATAAGAAGTACTAAATTAATAGTGTAAGGTGAATTATTATTCACCCTTATGGTAGGTTAAGTTTATCAAAGCAACACTATATTCATCACGATCTGATGAGAAAGATACTTTGTAATCCATTGGATACCATCCATTTTTTTGAAACGTAGCTGGTTGAGAAATTGGAAACGTTTTATCTGGGTGAGTAAGTAAATATTCACGTGTAATCATTGGCTCCCAGAAAGTAAATTCTCCGTTGTAAGAACCCCATAAAAAAGTGTTTGTAAAAACCGAGCCATTTAATTCTGGTGAAGTTACATCAACCCAGTGAGCTCCCATTTGAGGAACCATTCCCGGAAGCTCAATATAAAAAGGTGGAATGTATTTATCAGCAGGAGCAAGATCCATATTAGGCGGGTCTAAGGGTGGAACTGCAATTCGCGCTTCATTAGAAACAATATAGAAATGAAAATCAAAATGTGGAAGATCATAGACACCTTCTGGTTCATGTCCATGAGGATTCCAATCAATAAGTACATGTGTATAAAAATTCTGCCCTTTATTTTTTGGCAGTATTAACACATAATCTTTTGGCTCATCCGGCAAATTTTGTAAAGCTTCAGCCGACAAATTAATTCCAACTGATGGTACACCATTTCTATTTACAGATATCCAGGCACGTGCAACTCCATTACCAACGGGCAAGGTTGGACTGTAATCCGTTAAAACTGAAGAGCCATTTCCCAACTCCACTTCTTGACATGCCTGCAATCCTATTAATGCAGTAACTGTCAACAATCCCAACATAACTTTAAGTGACTTTTTCATGTTTAATATGTTTAAAATTCATATTAAAATTAAATCCTAAATTATTTAAATACAATAGATATGGAATAAAAAATATAAAAACCTTTAAATATTAATATACCAATAACATATTATTTAAACTCAACCGATAACAAATATTTTATCGGTACAGCTTTGCCGCCTTGTTTGCCCGGCGACCAATCGTTAGATAATAAATTCTTTTTCCCTTTTTGAATGGCAGAAACAGGACTTTCATTTTGAGCATATTTCGCCTTGTAATTAGGTTCCGAAAAAGCAAATAGCAGCATCGCAATTGCGGGCAATACCAGCGCATTTTTCGCCCGGAGTAGTTGGGATGTTTTCTTTTTCGTCATAATTATTAATCGATTTGTGTTAAGGGTAAAATTCAGGTTGTTGGTGATTCCAATAATCTGCACGCCCATTAACTAGTTAATTAATAGTGCCTGGTACCGGCCAGCACTGTGCCCCTCCGCAAAGTCACCTTTTTCGTCGAGGTATTCATGGTTTTGTTTGATAGATCGTTCAAAGAACCAAATAATTGGGTTGAACCCAAAGATGACTTTCAACAATCCTATAAAAAGCAGGTTGAACCAGTGATTCTTACGAATGTACAATTTTTTGTGAGCCAGAATTTCCGGTAGGTCGGCCAGTGTATGAGACTTCAGATTGTTAAATAGAACGTTGAAAAACGAAAATGGCAAACCATATTTTTCATTTTCCACAACGCGGATTCCGTTCAACGATTCTATCCGGTATTTTACCATTAAATGAATCAGAAGGAATGTTTGAGTGAGCAAGCGAAACAAAAACAGCGCTGCTCCGGTAATAAACAAAATCTCCTGTTGCCAGTTAAAACTTTCCGGTGGTATTATCTGATTACGGGAGTCGGAACCGGAGGCCACATTACTGGTGTTACGGAAGTTTTGAAAAAGAAATTTCCGAACTTGAAAGTTTTGCCGTTGAGCGGGATGGAAATCCGGATATTGGTGGTCAACCGTGGCCGCACGGTGTTCAGGGTATTGGAGCCGGTTTTATTCCTAAATTTACGGATATTAACGTTTTGCTACGATCATAGGGAACGCTACCTTTCGGTTGAAGGATTGGATTAAAATGGTCTTTACTCAACAATAGCTCCGGGAATCTGTTCTGATTTAAATTCAAAAGTTAAAGTTATGGCACAAATTACATTTAAAGGAAACACAGTAAATACAGTTGGCAATCTGCCAAAAGTGGGCGAAAAAGCGAAAGACTTCAGTCTGGTGAAAACCGATTTGTCTCGGGTAAGCTTATCCGACTTTGCGGGTTCAAAGCTGGTTTTGAATATTTTCCCGAGTCTCGACACGGGAACTTGCGCGGCATCGGTGCGACGGTTTAACAAAGAAGCTGCCAATTTGAAGAATACAAAAGTCCTCTGCATTTCGCGTGACTTGCCCTTTGCTCAAGCACGCTTTTGTGGCGCCGAAGGGATTGAAAACGTGGTAACCCTTTCGGATTTTGCAAGCGGCGAATTTGGTAAAAACTACGGTTTGGAAATGGCTGACGGCCCGCTCAGCAATCTTCATTCCCGTGTGGTGATTGTTCTCGATGAGAGCGGGAAAGTAGTTTACACCCAACAAGTACCTGAAATTGTGGATGAACCCAACTACGAAGAAGCGTTAAAGGCAGTAAAATAGAGCTGCATTTTTAATCGAAGAAAAAGGGTTTTGTTTGCGTTATTTCAAACAAAACCCTTTTTCCCTTTTATAATCGTTCAGTAGTATTTGACTAACGGATGCATAACAAACAAATGTTTCTAAAATTTGTTAAAGAGTTGGTTTGAATCTATTAACAATGAAAAATTAAATAAGCATGTTTATTATTGGATTAGTGGTTGGAATTGTTGCAACACTCGTTACGATTCTCATATTTCTGCCCAAACAAATGTTTGTGGTAAAAGAAAGTAAACTGAATTTTGCCGAAACCATTTCGACAATTGAAAAATCTGCGGCTGAGCACCAATGGGGAATTCAGCATCAGTACGATCTTCAGGCTACGCTGAAAGGAAAAGGTTTCGATGTGAAGCCGGTGAAAGTAATGTCGTTGTGTAAGCCGTCACATGCCTACGAAATTTTGTCGGGCAATGAAGAACGTCTTGCATCAGCCTTAATGCCCTGCAGGATTGCCATCTATGAGAAAGATGGAAAGACCCATATTTCCATGCTGAATTCGGCACTTTTCTCTAAATTTATGGGTAAAACAATTAAAACAGTGATGGGTGAAGCGGCCGCTGAAAATGTGTTGATTTTGAATCCCGTCGTAAAAAGCTAATATCATGAAAAAGCTCTTTTTTCTGGCCATTATAATGGCATTTGTTTCCTGTAATTCAGGAACAAAAAATACAAATTCGGAACCGGCGGGTAAAGCGGTTAAGCCGGAAATGGTTGTAACTACCGTTAACATTGGCGGAATGCATTGTGAAATGTGTGTCGCTTCGATTGAAAAAGGAGTAAACGAACTGGAAGGCGTTGCTTCTGTGGAAGTTAGTTTGAGTGATTCAACGGCTGTGGTTTCTTACGATGCCTCAAAACTTGATTTGGTAGAAATCGGAAAAGCGATCGAGAAGAGAGGATATTCGGTTAAGAAATAAAATATTTTGTCAATATAAACCTGTTTGTCTCAAATTGAGACAATCGACACCTGAGTCAGGCTAAATTAACTGTATCCTTGCTGAGGATTATTTAAATTGGTTAATTTGTTGTAATTCTTTAAAATAGGAAACATCATACTTTCAGGAATAATGAGTCAGAGATTTAATAAAAGCAGAACGATAACAAAAACAAAAGGGCCGGTTTGGATTATTAAAGTTGAAGTTTGTCCCGAAATAAAGGGAAGCCTCAAGAATCCGGTAATAAAGCTTAAGCATTGGAAGATTAAAGAAATTCTTAACTGAAAAAGCTTCGACCATCTGGTCGAAGCTTTTTTTACCCCTCCTTTTTGAGGAGACCGCCGGAAATGAGCCTGTTAATACTCGTCCCAGCTTTTTATAGTAATATCTTCAATATCATATTTACAGATCCCATAAATAAATGCACTTGCTACCCGCGCGTTGGTAATTAGCGGAATATTAAAATCAATCGCATTTCGTCGAATCGCATAACCGTTGCTCAACTCACGTTTCGTGTAGTTTTTCGGGATATTAATTACCAAATCCAGCTTTTTCTCTTTGATGAAATCGATCGTATTTGGCGATTGGTCTTGGTCGGGCCAGAAAAGATGGGTGTTTTCCACTCCGTTTTCAGTGAAAAAGCGGCTTGTTCCTTCGGTAGCAAAAATGTTGTACCCACGGTCGCGAAGCATCTTAGCACTATTTAATAATTCTACTTTCCCACGCGAAGGACCTGATGAAATTAGAACATTTTTAACCGGCATACGGTAACCTACGGAGAGCATTGCTTTTAATATTGCTTCGTAATAATTTTCGCCAATGCAACCTACTTCGCCTGTTGAAGCCATGTCAACGCCCAAAACCGGATCGGCGTTCAGCAAGCGTGCAAACGAAAATTGTGGTGCTTTAACACCTACGTAATCCAGCTCAAACGATGATCTATCGGGTTTAGGAACATCAATCCCCAACATTACTTTCGTTGCAATTTCAATTAAATTCAGTTTCATCACTTTTGAAACGAAGGGGAAACTGCGTGAAGCCCGGAGGTTGCACTCAATCACTTTAATATCGTTGTCTTTCGCCAGCAACTGCATGTTGAAGGGCCCGGTTATTTCAAGCCCTTTTGCTATTTCGCGGGCAATCTTTTTAACTCGGCGTATGGTTTCGATGTATAGTTTTTGCGCAGGGAAAACAATGGTGGCATCGCCAGAATGAACGCCGGCAAATTCCACGTGCTCCGAAATGGCGTAGGCAATCATTTCGCCTTTGTTCGCCACAGCATCGATTTCAATTTCTTTGGCTTCTTCAATAAATTCGGTAACAACAACGGGATGTTCTTTTGAAACATTCACGGCCATTTGAAGAAATGATTCCAACTGGTCGGGGTTAGACACCACATTCATTGCGGCACCTGAAAGTACGTAGGAAGGACGAATCAGCAATGGATAACCAACCAAATCTACGAATTTATGAATTTCTTCTATAGTTGAAAGCCTGGCCCAGCGCGGCTGATCAACTTTCAATTTATCCAAAAGTGACGAAAATTTCTCGCGGTCTTCAGCATTGTCGATTTTTGATGCTGCTGTCCCCAAAATTGGAACATTTTGCTTGTCCAGCTTCATGGCCAGATTGTTCGGAATTTGACCGCCCACCGAAACAATAACTCCGTGGGGATTTTCCAAATCAACAATGTCCATTACCCGTTCAAACGTTAATTCGTCGAAGTACAAGCGATCGCAGGTATCGTAATCGGTGCTTACCGTTTCGGGGTTGTAGTTGATCATTATAGAGCGGTAATTCTCTTTTCTAATCGTATTTATCGCATTCACACTGCACCAGTCAAATTCTACCGAACTTCCAATTCGGTAGGCTCCTGAGCCCAGAACAATAACGGATTTGTCATCGTTCAGAAAATCGATATCGTGTTCGCTTCCGTTGTAGGTAAGGTACAAGTAATTCGTTTGTGCTGGATATTCGCCTGCCAGAGTATCAATTTGTTTTACGAAAGGTAGAATTCCGTTTGCTTTTCTGAAATTTCGAACCCGAATTAAATCGTCCTGAATATTTTTATTTGAGCTACTAAGTACGCAACGGGCAATTTGAAAATCAGAAAAACCAGCTTGTTTCGCAAGCTTCAGCAAGTCCAGTGAAAGATCTTCCAGTTTGTTGACTTTTTCCAGATTATCGCGTAGAACTATAATATTTTTCAGTCGATACAAAAACCAACGGTCAATTTTTGTTTTTTCATAAATTTCATCAACGGTGTAGTTTTTATTGAAGGCTTCGGCAATAGCAAAAATTCTCCGGTCGGTGGGATTATTCAGTTCTTCGTCAATGGCTTCGATGCTAATTTCTTCTTTGTTGGCAACAAAACCGTGCATTCCAATGCCAACCATGCGAATTCCTTTCTGAATGGCTTCTTCAAAAGTTCGCCCGATAGCCATGATTTCGCCCACACTTTTCATCGAGCTTCCAATATTTTTCGATACACCTACAAATTTGCTTAAATCCCAACGCGGAATTTTCACTACGCAATAGTCTAATGCTGGCTCAAATGCAGCAGTAGTAACTTTGGTCACCGAGTTTTTAAGTTCGTGCAATCCATAACCAAGTCCCAGTTTGGCTGCAACAAAAGCCAGCGGGTAACCCGTAGCTTTCGATGCCAGTGCTGATGAGCGGGACAAACGAGCATTCACCTCAATTACGCGGTAATCTTCAGAATGTGGGTCAAGTGCAAACTGAACATTGCATTCGCCAATCACGCCCACCCGTCGTACAATCTTTATCGAAATCGCCCGTAGTTTATGGTATTCCGTGCTGGTAAGCGTTTGTGACGGTGCAACCACAATGCTTTCACCGGTGTGAATTCCTAAAGGGTCGAAATTCTCCATATTACATACTGTGATGCAGTTGTCGTATTTGTCGCGCACCACTTCGTATTCCACTTCTTTCCAGCCTTTTATGGATTCTTCTACCAAAATTTGCGGCGAATAGGAAAAAGCCTTTTGTGCCAGGGCTTTCAGTTCTTCCTGATTTTCGCAAAAACCCGATCCGAGACCGCCAAGAGTATATGCTGCCCGGATGATGATTGGAAAACCAACAATTTCTGCCGCTTTAAACGCTTCATTCATGGTTTTTGCAGCGATGCTTTTAGGCGTTTTTATGTCGATTTCGGCAAGCATTTTCGAGAAGAAATCACGGTCTTCGGTTTCAATAATCGACTGGACCGGAGTTCCTACAACTTTTAAATTGTATTTTTCCAATACGCCCGATTCAAATAAAGCCACGCCGCAATTCAATGCGGTCTGCCCACCAAAAGCAAGCAGGATTCCCTGTGGCTTTTCTTTTTTGATCACTTCCTCAACAAAATAAGGGGTAATAGGAAGAAAATAGATCTTATCGGCAATGTCCTCTGAAGTTTGTATTGTCGCAATATTCGGGTTGATGAGAATGGTTTCAACACCTTCTTCTTTCAGTGCTTTCAGTGCCTGCGAACCGGAATAGTCAAACTCGCCCGCTTCTCCAATTTTCAATGCCCCCGACCCGAGGATTATCGCTTTTTTTATGTCCGTCTTAATCATTTCTTTGCTTTATGCTATCCATAAACTCATCAAATAAAAACTCTGTATCCGTTGGCCCGCTCCACGCTTCAGGGTGAAACTGCGTGGAAAAAAATGGTTTGCTTTTGTGCCTGATCCCTTCGTTCGTGTTGTCGTTAACGTTGGTAAACATCGGCTCCCAATCGTTGGGTAGGGTTTCGGTTGCCACCGCGTAGCCGTGGTTCTGCGAAGTAATATAGCATCGGTTGGTGCCAACTCGCAAAACGGGTTGGTTATGGCTACGGTGGCCATATTTCAGTTTGTAGGTATCAGCACCGGCGGCACGCGCCAGCAACTGATTTCCCAGACAAATTCCCATTATTGGGATTTCAGCACTAATTACCTTTTGTATTATTTTGATGGTTGCATCGCACTTAGCAGGATCACCGGGACCGTTGGAAATGAACACACCGTCGAAATCTTCATCCGTGAAGTCATAATCCCATGGAACACGAATTACGGTTGCATTTCGTTCTAACAAACAGCGAATAATGTTGTTTTTCACACCGCAGTCAATCATAACTACCCGGTATTTACCATCACCATACACTTCTTTTTCTTGGCAACTGGCAATTGCTACCAGATTTTCCTTGTTGGGATCATAAAACCCGATTTCTTCGTCTTCAAACTCAATTTTGCCCAGCATCGAACCTTTTTCACGTAAAATTTTTGTTAAGGCTCGTGTATCGATACCAAAAATACCCGGAACTTCATATTCTCTTAACCAATCCGACAAACTTTTTTCGGCATTCCAGTGACTGAATTCAAAAGAATAATCAGCGATAATTAAGCCGGTAATGCGCAGTTGGTTCGACTCGTAGTAGCGATGCATTCCGTTTTCTTTCCGATTGTACGGAACGCCGTAGTTACCAATCATGGGATAGGTGGAAACTAAAATCTGACCGGTGTACGACGGGTCGGTCAAACTCTCCGGATAGCCTGTCATTGCAGTATAAAACACTACTTCGCCGGCTACCGATTTTTCACTCCCAAACGATTTTCCTGTAAATACAGTACCGTCTTCTAAAGTAAGTTTTGCTCGTTTTACGTCTAACATATTCTGTTATTATATCAAAAAAAAATGCGCTTGCACTAAAAATAGTACAAACGCATTCTCTAATTTTTTATGGTTTTAAAATCTCTTTTTCTCTTTCTCATCGAACCTGAAATGACGATGTATAAATTATTGACGGTGTAAAAGTAGAAATATTTCTGAAACTATTTCTTCCAAATTTATTAAAATGAATTAAAATGCAGCTAAAATGAATAAATATGCAAACATAAAATTGCCTCAAAATGATAAGTAGAATTGATTTTGATTATATTCTTGGTTATGGGCTGGCCGCCATCGGGCAAGTATCTGGCTTTGTAAATGCAAAAATTCGACAAAACAGTGTTAAATTAAAAGACTTTTTTAATATCATTCATCAAGAAATAATCTCTTTTAGTTTTAAGGTAATCCGAATAATTTTTCCAGCTTTCTTTAGTTATCTTATTGATTTCTGAATCTGGTTTATCCTTAAGCCATGAGTTTTCATTAATGAATCTATTTTTTAAAAAGGTCATTATATCTTTTCCAAAAGCAGAGTCTGGTTCAAATCTTGTAATTCTATTAAAACAATATTCAGATAAAACTACAGCAAAGATTCTTTCGCCTATTTCTTCATTCATCCTATTAACTGATTCCTTGAGATCAAATGATGTAAAATACTCATCATAAAATGAAGTAAAACCAGATAATATTTGTTGTTCAGTAATTTTCAGAACAGGAGTAACCAAAGCTTTAAAGGGGGCTCTTTCTAAAGGATTTATATTTTTCAATATTGCGGCACCAAAACATACAGCCAAATAAACAACCAAATAGTTCTTTGATAAATAATTAATTTCTGAAAGATGTTTCATTAACTCTGACCAATTAATTCTATCGCCGTTACTTAACTCTAAGCCATTTTCAAAACCGTGAATTTCAAAATGTAAATGAGGAAGGAATCCTTTTTCATTTTGAAGTTTGATTATAGTTTCAAACAATACTAATAATTCATCTTTGCTCCTTGGAGAAAAGACGATGGTTTTTAAATATGGTTGCTGAAACTTTTTTAATTTGAGCAATTCATCATTAAGAATGGTTCCTGTTTTTTTATCATCATCCTTTAAAGATTCAATAATAATTAATGCATATTGTTGCTCCTCGTTCATGTTTAGCGCGAAATAGTTGTTTAAATGTACTTAGTTTATTATGATTTCAGGGTTTCACCAAAGGTTGCGGGTTCCCTCACTGGCACGGATTTAATGAAGTGTAGTCCATGTTCTACCTAAGCAGTCAAACCTTTTTTGCTTCTTTACAAAAGTATTAATGCTTTCCAGTTTTTTCTTCCCAAATTTTCGGATTTCTGCTGGTGCTGATTACAGCTAAGATTTCAACTGTTTTGTTTTCAGTATTAATATAAAAATGAACCATGTATGGGAAGTTTCTAACCAAAACACAACGGATTTCTTTGTAACGAATGACAAAAATCTGAGGATCTTTATTCAGGGAATTGATTTGTTTAACCACTGTTTTCTGAAATCTTCCGCCAAGTCCGGCCTGTATTTCGTTATACCAATCAGTAATTTCCTGAATGTCTGTTAAAGCATCTGATTCAACTTTAACTTTGTACCTTTCCATTAGATTCTTAATGATTTTTTTGCTTCATCCCAATCTAAAAGGCTTTCAGGATGTTTTCTTGCTTTCTCAAAACGTTTCATCACTAATTTCTGATGAGCTTCAGGAATAACAAAACTTTCCTTTTCTTTTTTCGATGCATAATCAAGTAAATTCTTGATTGCATTTATCAGGTTCACATCGTCAACCTTTTTAAATTGTTCTATGATAATTGCTTTTTGAGCTTGTACGTTCATGACACTAATTTTTTAGGTAAAATTACAAAAATAATGTCACTCAAGCTTTCTCCAAACTTGGCCTTCTGTTATTTCGATGTTAACCCGAGCGTAAAAATCCTTATGTTTTTATAAATTTTTTCTTCAAAATACAAATAAATGTATAAATTTGCAGTCGAATTGTATAATTATGCATAATGAAGAATCGGGCACAGCGGCATTTGAAAATACGGAGAATTATTGCCCGAGGTGGAATAAGCAGTCAGGACGAGTTATTGACTGAACTCAAAGAGAAGGGATTTTCCTTGACACAGGCTACTTTGTCGCGCGACCTTAAGAATTTGCAGGTTGCAAAAGTCGCGCATCCTGCAAAAGGGTATGTATATGTTATTGCCGGGGATGAACTGGAAAGTGTTAGCTCCGAACAAAAACGTATTGATTATCTATCCGATGGGTTTCGGGATTTGCGCTTTTCGGGGAATCTGGCAGTTTTACGCACGCAGCCCGGTTATGCAAGTAGCTTCGCAGCGGTGATCGATAAAGCAAATTCCTGGGAAATTTTGGGGACAATTGCCGGGGACGACACGATTTTAGTTATACAAAAGGAGGGAATTTCTAAAATGGATTTAATAAATGCGTTAATAACAATAATGCCAAATTTAAAAGGCAAATTATAATGAAATGAAAGAGTTGAAAAATATTAAAATAGTAGTTGCAAACGAGGGGCATATCAAATATGTGGATGACATTAACGATGCCATTGATATTGCTTCGAAGCAA
>CAJDXF010000012.1_pt1 | contig 16400 bp, 15 predicted proteins | sample 7391791 | NCBI WGS metagenome assembly CAJDXF01 (sample SAMEA7055712, study PRJEB34461) | soil metagenome | biome: terrestrial ecosystem; feature: Peninsula; material: soil | place: Antarctica | collected 2016 | reverse complement strand
GCAATAAAAACCTGGTCGATTTCGGCGTAGGATATTGCTAATTGGTTCATTAAAATTTCAATTCCGGCGGCAATTGCAGCTTTGGCCAGTTGAAACTCGCGAATGTCCTGTTGTGTAATAAAAACACCGTTAGATATTTCAATCTTTTCTTTGCCTGAATTGATTTCCCCAAATAGCCCGATTTCTTCGCGTTGCAGTAAAATCGCCATTACATCAATCAATCCGCTGCCGCAAATGCCTTTTGCAGTCCCATTTCCGATTACGTGGCTTTTCATCGTTCCATTTTCAAAATCCACCGACGAAATTGCTCCTGTTGAAGCCCGCATGCCCTGACTTATTTTTGCTCCTTCGAAAGCAGGTCCTGCTGCGGTGGAAGCGCAAATAATTTTATCGCGGTTTCCCACCACAATTTCGCCGTTGGTGCCAAGGTCAATTAAAACGGAATATGTTTCTCGCTCGGCCATTTTGGTGGCGGCAATACCAGCTAAAATATCGCTGCCCACAAAACTACCAATGGAAGGGTAGAATTGAATGGACGTTTTATCCGATAAATGCCATTTGATTTGAGTTGCGGAGAGGTTTTGCATTCCTAAATCGGGCGATTCAAACGGATAGAATGAAAGTGAATTTACTGGCAATCCCGAGAAAATATGATGCATCAATGTGTTGCCAACCAGCACGATTTTTGAAATTTCAACCCGATGTTTTTTCAACATCGTTTGAATCATTTTTCCAATTTTTTCGTGAATGAGCTGTTGCAATTCATTGTAATTCCCGTCCAAACAACTTTGAATTCGGGAGATTAAATCACCCCCAAATTTTGCTTGCGGGTTTACATCCGAAACCGAATCGAGAATGTGCCCGTTTTCTAAATTCATTAATTGTGCAACCACAGTGGTAGTGCCTATGTCAACCGCAATTCCGAAACCACTTTGCGGTGTAAATTCAAACTGCGAGTTGTCAGCGAGAATAATGTTTTCAAACTGTGAAATTTCAATCGAAATGTCTGATTCTGCTTTGCAAAAGCATGCCAGCCGCCAGTTATTGTCAAGTTTTAATTTGTCAAGTTTTTGTTGTTGAACGGTATCCACATTAAGTTTGCCTTCCAGTAATTTTACTTTGCAGCGTCCGCAGGTGCCTTTCCCTCCGCAGGGAAATTCAATCCCAAATTCGTGTAAAACATCGATAAGCGGTGTGCCTGTGTTGACTTCAATTATTTTTCCGAGTGGTTCTAATGTAATGGTCGCTTTTTGTTGCATTGCTTATGCTGTTAAAATATAATTTTGTGAAGTTGTGTTGCCAAAATTATTTAAAAGAATTGATGCACGCAACCAAAAACAGCATTCAACTGTCTATCCAATAACAAAAAGCAAAACTGATGAAACGATTAAATTTTCTTACTGTTCTAATCTTATTTCTTTTCCTTGGGTGCGATAAAGAAGAAACTAAAAATGATAAAGCTTTATACAATACCTGGGAAATAGTCGATTTTATTTCGCTTGAATCAAGAGTTTACGCCAAAAAGGACGGCTTCAATCCAAAAATTGAATTTAAGCATGACGGTAGTTTGAGTCTTCGTTTAGATGCGAATGGCTGTTTCGGCAGTTTTAAAGTTTCTTCAGAAAATAAAATTGAAATATCGCCCATTGGATGCACCGAAATGTGCTGCGACAGTGACTATTCGCAAAAAATTTCCCAAATGCTATCCCAAGTCACGACTTACAAAATAGACGGAAAAACAATGAAGCTGGATGTTCCGGAATGGGGATGGATAAATTTGGTATTACACGATTGAATTTGTTTCGGTATCAGGAAATACCAACCAGGGTTTGAACGTTTTTGCTTCTTCGAAATCCATGCGCGCATACGAAATAATGATGACCACGTCGCCAACGGCCACTTTTCTTGCGGCAGGACCGTTCAAACAAATCGTTCCTGAACCACGATTGCCTTTGATAACATAAGTTTCCAGACGTTCGCCGTTGTTGATGTTTATCACCTGCACCTTTTCGTTTGCGATGAGGTTTGCGGCATCCATTAAATCTTCGTCGATGGTAATGCTGCCTACATATTGCAGGTTGGCTTCGGTTACGGTTACCTTGTGTATTTTCGATTTACAAACTACGGTTACCTTGTGTATTTTCGATTTACAAACTTCAATTTGCATCACTTTGTTTTTTTAGTTCAAAACAACGTTGTCAATCAACCTTACTTTTCCACAAAATACAGCCGCGCAGATAATCTTTGTTCCATTTTCGTCCCAATTACTGATTGGTTGTAACGTTTCGCTGTCCACTATTTCAATGTATTCAACATTCAGAAACGGGTTTTTGTTGATGGTTTCCAACGCCCATTGTTCGAGTTCCCGTACGGATTTATTTCTGGCAAGTTCTTTCGCAGTAAATAACGTTTTAGAAATTTCGGCAGCATTTTCCCGCTGTTCTGGAGTAAGAAGTGCGTTTCGTGAGCTCATGGCCAGCCCGCTTTCTTCGCGAAAAATAGAACAGGGAACAATTTCGACCTTCAATTTTAGCTGTTTAACCATGTCCTTAATGATGGCAAGTTGTTGAAAATCTTTCAAACCAAAATAAGCTTTGTCGGGATTTACCAAATCGAAAAGTTTACTCACCACTTGTGCCACGCCGTTAAAATGCCCTGGCCGGTGCTTCCCTTCCATTACGGTTTCCAGCTTTCCAAAATCGAATATTCGCGTATCCGGTTCAGGATAAACTTCGTTTATCGATGGTACAAAAACGAGGTGGCATCCTGCTTTTTTAAGAAGAACCAAATCTGCCTCCAATGTTCGTGGATAACACTCCATATCACTTGTTTCATTAAATAAAACCAATTTTCCCGGCATCTTTTAAAACCTGTTTTAATTCCTTTTTTGTTTTAACAAGTAACATCTGTTTTTCGATTTTGAGCTGCAAAGTAAATAAAATTAATTGTCAGTATCCTAACTATACATGCGGGCTTAGCGGTCATTTAATCTTTCATAACTTGCTTGAATTGAATATTCAGGATATTTTTATTACCTTTGCAGCCTGTTATAAACTGCGCTCATTGCTCAATGGAAAAGAAAAAGATCCTTTATATTTCACAAGAAATTACCCCATATTTGCCGGAAACCGTAATGTCTGAAATTTCTCGTTTTTTGCCCCAGGGGGTGCAAGAAAGGGGGAGGGAAATCCGGACTTTTATGCCGCGATACGGTAGTGTTAACGAACGGCGGAACCAGCTTCACGAAGTAATACGGCTCTCTGGGATGAACTTGGTGATCAACGATACGGATCACCCGCTTATCATAAAAGTTGCATCCATTCAGGCAGCGCGGATGCAAGTTTATTTTATTGATAATGAGGATTATTTTCAACGTAAGTTCGTGTTGACTGATGAGAAAGGGAAAGAGTTTGCCGATAACGACGAACGTGCTGTGTTTTTCGCACGCGGCGTTTTAGAAACGGTAGTTAAACTCAGGTGGGCACCCGATATAATCCATTGTCACGGGTGGTTAACATCACTAGTTCCGCTTTTCATTAAAAAGTATTACAACAAAAATCCCCTCTACCGTCAATCCAAAGTGATATATTCGGTTTACGATGATGATTTTAAAAATCCACTAAATCCTAATTTCAGCGAAAAACTTCAGGTTGAGGGAATTGCCAAACAAGACGTTTCAGTGATAAAAGAGCCTAATTTTGTTAATATCAGCAAACTTGCTCTAAACTTCTCGGATGCAGTAATACAGGGAGCGGAAAAAATCAATCCAGAAGTAGAGAAGCACATCCAATCGAGAAATATACCCGTTCTCGGTTATCAAACCAAAGAAACATACATTGATGCCTACAACGACTTTTACGATGAGGTGTTGTGATCCGGTTTTGTTAAAAGATCAATTTTTAGATTAAAAAAATTAAAATCGCTTTGTTTTCAATCCTATTATTGATGCTTTTTGATACGTTTGTGTAATTTTTCAGAAAACAGAAAACAGTGTTAAATATTTTAATCGGGAAATTCGTGGTAAACAAAACATACAACCTCCAGATAATCATCGCTTTCATATTTTTATCGATAGCCTTTTATGCTTGTGAAGAAGAAACCAGCATCGGACGGGATATTCTTCCTTCGGGCGATTTAATTGAAGTTCGCAGCACAATCATTAAAGATGATATTTCAGCTTTCACTTTTAACGAAAAACGAATTCAGACCAACAGCGGCTCCGTAAGTCTGCTCGGAAGTTTTACCGACTCATTGTTTGGTAACACCACCGTGGATTTAGCTGCACAATTCCGTTTATATGAATTTCCGGATTTTGGAACTAACGCTAAAGTCGATTCCGTTAAACTATATATGTATTATGCCACTATCTATGGAGATACATTAACAGCGCAAAAATTTAAGGTTTACGAACTAACAGATCCGCTTTATGCCGACACAACCGGTGCGAGTGGTGGCTCGCAAGCCTATAAGTACTATCAGGATATTGATTTGAAAGGAATGTCATCGGGTCAGGTTATTGGAGAGATAGAATATATACCAAGGCCATTACTCACGCGCTTAGACTCATCAACCGGCAGATTGGATACCTTGTACCATCTTGTTAATCTTCCTATCGACAACTCCCTGGGCGAAAAATTAATGAATGCCGATTCCTTGACTATGGTGAACAATGAAAAATTCCTGAAATACTTTAAAGGTTTGCTCATCGAATCAGAAAAGATAAACCATCAGGGAGGAGCAATACTGTCTGTTGAAGCAGCTGCTACCAGTGGTTTTCAAGGTTCTGCATTAGCACTTTTTTATAGCAACGATGACGTTAAGAGTAAGGCAGGAGGCGACACTTCGCTGCTTATGCCCTATGTAATTTCGAAATACAGTGCGCGTGTCAACCGTATCGTGCACGATTATACAGAAACTCCTTTTTTCGCCAACCTGAACCTGGAATTGAATACGGATTCGTTAGTCTATGTGCAATCTACCGGGGGCCTAAAATCAAGGGTTTTAATAGAAGGACTAACGTCCTGGGCAGATTCCACAAACACAGCGATCAACAAAGCCGAACTGATTTTTCAAATAGATACGGTAGCTTCCGATATACATCGTTTTCCTCCACCCACTCAATTGCTTTTCACTGTGGTTGACACCACTGGGGTTGAACGTTTGCCCATCGATTATGTATTTAGCCCTATTGTATATGGTGGTTATCTGCGCAAAGACTACACCTATCATTTTAACATCACGCAACACTTGCAGCAAATTATTGAAGGAAAAGCGCAAAATGGCGGTTTTTATTTAACTCCCGCGGTAAAAAGCAGCGAAGCAAATCGCGTGGTTATAAAAGGTAGCAACAGCAAAACGGGTATAAAACTCGTAATTACCTATTCCAAGTTTAAAATCTAAGAGAAGGAGCAAAGTATTATAACTTCTCGATTTTCAAGGTAACATCGTATTCCTCCAATGCTATGGTTTTGGTCGAAATAGGATAGGGCGAAACGTCAGCCAATTGAAAAACGTAAGTGCCCAACGTATCAATCTCATGATTGAAAGTGTTTAACACAATCGTTCCCTGAACCGGAGATTTTACAATAATTTTTACTTCGGCCTGCCCCTTCCAAACGCAAACAACATCACTCGGGCAACGCGAATCATTTATTTCTGCAAGCGTAAATTCCAAGGGGTTGTTTGTGGAATGAAAAACCTGATCGATTTTGAATTTGCTTTCCAAAGTGAAAGGTTTGGCTGTTTCTTCTTTGTTACATCCTGTAAGTGCGAAGGTTAGCATTAGCGATAATATAATAATCGGTTTCATACTACGGTGTTTTAAATGATTTTAAAAACAACAACAATTTCTGAATAAGATTTAAATTATGCAAAAAAAGTTGCGTGAATATATAGATTTGTACCGAAGAATTAATCAATATGAAAATCGGTAATATTGACTTGAAAGGAACCCCGTTGTTTTTGGCACCTATGGAAGATGTAACTTATAAATCATTCCGTTGGATGTGCAAGAAATACGGTGCTGATGTGATGTACACCGAGTTCGTTTCGTCTGAAGCTCTGGTCCGCCACATTCAGAAAACCAAACAGAAAATGATTTTGTTTGATTTCGACCGGCCGGTTGCCATTCAAATCTATGGACATAACATTGATTCTATGGTTCGTGCAGCACAGGTTGCCGAAGAAAGTCAACCCGATTTCATTGATATTAATTTTGGTTGTCCGGTGAAAAAAATCATTCGACACGGTGCGGGGGCTGCCATGCTTAAGGATTTGCCAAAAATGCAACAAATGGCCGAACAGATTGTGAAGGCGGTTAAACTTCCGGTGACGGCAAAAACCCGTTTAGGATGGGTAGAAAGCGACAAACCGATACTTGAAGCTACCGAACGCCTTCAGGATGCCGGAATAGCTGCACTTGCTATTCATGGTCGCACCCGCGAGCAAATTTATTCCGGTGAAGCCGACTGGACGATGATCGGCGAAGTGAAAAATAACCCAAAAATTACCATTCCCATTATCGGTAACGGCGACATCAACAGTGCCGAAAAAGCAAAATATTTTTTGGAACAAACAGGTGTTGACGGTTTAATGATCGGGCGCGGGGCAATTGGTCGTCCATGGTTGTTTAAAGAAGTAAAGCACTATTTGGAAACGGGCGAACTGCTACCACAACCCACCGTGGCAGAAGTAGTGGAAATTCTGCGCGAACAAATGCGTATGAACCTCGAATGGAAAGACAATGAGCGAATCGGGATATTGATGTTGCGCCGCCATTTTGCCAAATATTTCCCTGGTTTGCAAAACTTCCGCGAATTGAAAATAGAACTCCTTAGAGCCGAAAACAGCGCTGAAGTGAATCGTATTCTGAATAAGATTGTTGACATTTACGGCACTGTCCGTTTGGACTATAACCATTCAAGTTTGAAATAATGGATGATAACTTTTCAAAATACTATTCTGAAAAATCGCTTTGGGAGAAAATAAAAAAGTTCTCAAAGGCCGCCGGAGCAAAGGTTATTTATGCTGTTTTGCTGCTTTATTATGCTATGGGTGACAAAGGCGTGAATGTGAAAACCAAGATTTTTATTGCTGCCTCTTTGGGCTATTTCATCTTTCCTGCCGATGCAATTTTCGACTTTACCCCGATTATCGGCTATTCCGATGATCTTGGTGTTTTGCTTTTCGCACTGACTCAAATTGCCGCAATCATTACACCCGAGATAAAAGAAAAAGCACGGAATAAAATCAAGGAATGGTTTGCCGAGGTGGACGAAAATGAACTTTTAGAACTGGAAGAGAAGATAGGTGGGGTGGGGAAAGGGAAACGCGAAGACAAACGCTAAGTCAAACGTTCCAAATAATCAGAAAAAAAATATTTTTTACTTTTGTGGCTCAATTGAACAATATGATTACACTCGATTTTTCGATTTGGCAGTGGGTGCTGTTTGCCTTGTGTGCCACGTTCGTCGGTATGTCGAAGGTGGGTGTACCGGGAGTTTCTTTGATTGCCGTTCCGCTCCTTGCGCTGGTTTTTGGAGGAAAAGCATCCACCGGAATATTGTTGCCCATGCTGATGATGGCCGACTTATTTGGGGTAGGATATTATCACCGTCATGCCGAATGGAAATACCTTCGCAAACTTCTTCCCTGGGCTTTCGTGGGAGTGGGAATTGCGCTGTGGGTAGGCAAAGTGGTGAACGACGAAGCTTTCAAAAATATCATTGCAATTCTGGTTTTCGTTTGCATTGGGCTGATGATTTGGAAAGACCGCAACAAAGATCGCAATTTATTTCCCGATACGTTTTGGTTTGCTGCGGGAATGGGAGTTTTAGGTGGTTTTGCCACGATGATTGGAAATGTAGCAGGACCAATTTTCGCTATTTATTTGCTGGCCATGCGACTTCCCAAGAATAACTTTATCGGCACCGGAGCCTGGTTTTTTCTTATTATCAACTTCACCAAATTCCCATTACATATTTTTGTTTGGAAAACAATTTCGTGGAATACGCTCACCCTCGATATTATGCTGTTGCCAGCCATCGCGCTTGGGGCAGCTACCGGAATATGGCTGGTAAAAAAATTGTCGGATAAAATTTACCGCACCGCAGTTTTTATTGTCACCGCGCTATCCGCTTTTTTATTGTTGATTTGAATGAAGCGTTATTTTTTGTCAGCCTTAAACAGTTCCTCTTCGGTAACCACTTTAACCTGCATACTGTCTTTCAAGGTTCGGGTGATAGCATTGTAAGGAGCCACCACAACCTGGTCTCCCACGGAAATTCCCTCTTTTATTTCGATACTGTTGCTGTCCTGAATTCCGGTTTTAACTTCCGTTTTTCGAACTCTGCTGCCATTGATCACAAATACAACCTCTTGTTTTTCTTCCTTTTCCACCGTTTTTGTGGTTTCAGCATCGGAGCCCATGGTTTTGGATACTTCTTCGTCACTCACATCCTGTGTACCACCGCCTTTCAGTTTCACGCGTGTGGTTACTGCCGAAATAGGCACTGAAATAACATTCTCACGGGTTTTAGTCAGAATATCAACGGTAGCAGACATTCCCGGACGGAAAGGATAGAAGTTTTTGGCGACGGAATCAATTAGATCTTCGTAGGATTCTTTCAATAGAAAAACTTTCACGTCGAAGTTGGTTACCTGGTCGGCAGTTACGCCAGTTGTGCTGGCAGAGTTGGCTATTTCGGTTACGATGCCTTTAAATTTTCGGTTCATGTAGGCATCAACTTCCACGAGGGCAGTATCGAATTTTGTCACTTTTACGATGTCGTTTTCGTTTACTTCCACCAGAACTTCCATTTTTTCAAGGTCCGCAACCACCATCATTTCGGTTCCTATCATCATGCTTGTTCCCACCACGCGCTCACCTTTCTCAACGTTTAATGCGGCTACAGTACCGGAAATGGGGGCATATATTTTAGTTTTCACCAACTGCTCCCTTGCTTCTGAAACCGAGGCTTCGGCGCTTTTTACTGAAAACTGTGCTGCTTTCACTTCCGATTGGGCAACTTTGTAAGATGCTTCTGCCGTTTCGAATTCTGATTTCGGAATGGTGTTGCTTTGAAAGAGTTGCTGTGCACGTTTAAAAGCGAGTTCACGTTCTATTTGTTGCGCTTCGGCCTGAGCTTGCCGCGCTTTGGATGAGTTGAGTGTGGCTTCGGCGCGATTCAGGGCAGAAACATACATGTCAGGTTTTATCACGCAGAGCAAATCTCCGGCTTTAACCTCGTTGCCTTCTTCCACATAAAGCTCAATAATTTCACCCGATACGTCGGGGCTGATTTTTACTTGTGTTTTGGGCTTTATCTTCCCGTTGGCAGTGATAAACTCCGTTAAGGTTTTGTTCTCAACGGTTTCCACGGCAACGCTCACGGTAAAATCTTTGCCAAACCAGCCTGCCTTTTTACCAACAACCAGCAAAATAATCACTAATACAAGCACTCCGAGGGCATACGGTAAAATCTTTTTTTGATTCATTTTCTACGAAATTTTGTTTTATAGGTCGAATATGAGTGATCAAAATTACAATAAAATGGTGTGTCAACGGAGATTTATGTGATTATTGATGCAATTTATTGTTTTACGAGCATTCGCGCCGTCAAACGGCTATGTTGCTCTAGATAAATATCTTTCTCTTTCACCATCCAGTCCAGCACTTCTTCGGTATAGTGCCGAATGGTAACCAGCACCAGATCTGTGTTGTAGAGAATGGTATAGAAATGAGATAACTCCAGGAACAACTCCTTTAAATCAACCTCTGGAGCATCTAAAACCAAGTTCAGGTCAATGGCGGATTGTTGCATAAGCGTTACTTTAACACGACTTTCGAGTAGGAAATTCACAACGCGGTCGATGTCTTCGATGTCGATAAACGAAAAATCTTTTGATGAAAGTGTAATCAAAACCTGGTTTTCTTTCAAAATAAAAATCGGGGGATGTTTTATTTTATGATTGATTTCGTGGATGACTGTTCCGGGTTCTTCGGGCGAAGCAAATGATTTCACATACAATGGAATTGACTTGTTGTGCAACGGTTTCATGGTTTTTGGGTGAATAACCTGTGCACCGGAGTGAGTCATTTCCACTGCTTCGCGGTAGGAAAGCTCGGCGATTTTCACGGTTCCCTCCATTTTTTTTGGGTCGGCGCTCAGCACCCCCGGTACATCTTTCCAAATATAAACCCCTTCCGCATTCAGCGAACTTCCAAGAATGGCGGCCGTGAAATCAGATCCTTCGCGCCCCAGCGTGGTCGTGAGGTTGGCTGGAGTTGACCCGATAAAACCTTGCGTGATGTACAATTTTTGATCGTCGAAAGTAAAAACCTCACGCACCAATTCTTCCGTCCATTCCCAGTCCACATTAGCATCGCGGTACAAGTCGTCGGTGCGCAGGCAAGTGCGTACATCAATCCATTGGTTGCTTGTTCCGATGAGGTTCAGATATTCGCTAACAATAGCAGTAGAAACCAGTTCGCCAAAACAAATAATCTGATCGTATTCGAAATTATAATCGAAAGAAGGTTTCTTTTTCAACTTCATTTCCAGCTCCGAAAATAATTCGTTTATGGAAGTTGGAACAATGTTTTCGCCAAATAAACCGGCAACAATCTCGAGATGGTTGTCTTTGAATTCATGAAAAATAGCTTCCTTTTTCTCCGTTTTATCGAAATAGGCCTTTATCAAAAGTTCCAGCAAATTGGTGGTTTTACCCATCGCGGAAATCACAGATATGAGCGTGGCGGGTTCGTTGTTGATTATTTTCGCTACATTTCTTACTGCTTCGGCATCTTTCACCGATGCGCCTCCAAATTTATATACCTTCATTTACTTTCTTTTCATGAATTTCAACAAAAATAAAACAATCCGGTAAAACGATGATGACAATGCCGGTTTAATTGATCTTTCTTGTGTCGTAACGGAACCGTTTTCTTTCTGAACGGTTTCTTGTAATTAGTACCATTTTTGTAAATTTACGGGCACATTCAAAAAAATGATTAAAAATGAAGAATATGAACATTACATCTACAACAAAATTGAACAATGGGGTAGAAATGCCCTGGTTGGGGCTTGGAGTTTTTCGTTCGAAAGAAGGAGAAGAAGTTGAAATTGCTGTAAAAACCGCGCTGGAACACGGTTATCGCAGCATCGACACCGCGGCAATTTACGAAAATGAACGTGGGGTAGGCAAATCCATTAAAGCAAGCGGCGTTCCGCGCAACGAAATTTTCCTTACCTCTAAAGTATGGAACAGCGACCAGGGCTACCAAAGCACTTTGGAAGCTTTCGAAGTCAGTCTGGAAAAGCTGCAAACGGATTACCTTGATTTGTACCTCATCCATTGGCCAAAAGGGCAGCGTTCGGTGGAAACCTGGAAAGCTCTCGAGGAATTATACAAAAAGGGGAGAGTTCGCGCCATAGGTGTCAGTAATTTTTTGGTACATCACTTAGACGATCTCCTGCCGCATTGTAAAATCGTTCCGGCGGTCAATCAGGTTGAATTTCATCCTGAACTCATTCAACCCAAATTATTGGAATATTGTCAAAAGAGAGAAATCCAACTAGAAGCCTGGAGCCCGATTATGAAAGGTAACGTAACCAAAATAGGTACGATTCAGGAATTAGCTAAAAAGTACAACAAAACCGAGGTTCAGGTAGTGTTGCGTTGGGATATCCAAAAAGGCGTAGTAACCATTCCAAAATCGGTAACTCCGGAACGCATCATTTCCAATGCCGATATTTTTGACTTTGAACTTGAACCCGAAGACATGGCGAAAATTGATGCGCTCGACAAAGAAAAACGCATCGGCGGGCATCCCGATAAAATCAATTTCTAATCCGAATGGGAATGAGAACATACCTTCTTTTACCGTTTGTTCTTGCAGCTGTTTTTGCTTCGGCGCAAATTCAAAAAAATAATCAAAGTGCGCTTACCATTGAAAAAATCATGCAGGACCCCGACAAATGGATGGGCACGTCACCCTCCGGAATTTTTTGGGGCGACGACGGCAATACGGTTTATTTTGATTGGAACCCGGAGCATGATACGCTTTCGTCCTTGCATTCCTATCAAATTAAAACAAAGGAAATTAAGGCGGTTCCCATTGAGCAGAAAATCAAATTGCCTCCAATAAATGCGGATTACAATGCGGACAGAACCCGCAAAGTCTTTGTTCGAGACGGCAACATTATTCTCCTCAATATTAAAAGCGGAACAGAAGTACAACTCACCAACTGGCTGGAAAGAGCAAGTTCACCAAAATTCGTGATGAAGGATTCGCGGATTTCATTTCTGAAAAATAATAACCTGTATCTGATTGATCCGGAAACGCGGCTAATGGTACAAATTACCAATTTTGTCCCTGGCGAAGAAAAACCGGAGCGCGACAGTAAAGGACAGGACAAATGGTTAGAAGAGCAACAGAAAGAATTGTTCGACGTGCTGAATTCACGCGAAGGCATTGAAAAAGCACAAAAGCACCAACGCGAAAAAGAGGAGATCAGACAACCCGAAAAAATATATCTCGGCAAAAAACGCTTTACGGGAGCATCTATTAGTCCTTCAGGAAGGTTTGTGGTTTATGCACTCAACGAAAATGCTCATGAAGTAAAATCTACCTCGGTTACGCATTTTGTTACCGCATCCGGATATACCGAAGAAAAAGATGCACGCACCAAAGTAGGGGCACAGCAAAGCCGGGCAGAGTTGGGAATTTTTGATACCGATAGCAACAAAGTCATAAAAATCAATACGGCAAACATTCCGGGATTAAAGGATTTGCCCGAATATTTAAATGATTATCCGGCAAAACTGCCTAAAGACAGTTCGGAGATTAAAAACAGGCCTTTCAACCTTGTTGGGTCGGAATGGAACGAAACGAGTGATTTGGCCATTGTCGTAGCACTTTCTCACGACAACAAAGACCGCTGGATTTTATTGTTAAACCCTTCCATCGGCAACCTGGATTTATTAGACCGGCAGCACGATGAAGCCTGGATTGGCGGACCTGGAATTGGCGGTTGGGGGTTTTCAACCGGAAGCATTGGTTGGATGCCCGACGGGAAATCCGTTTGGTTTCATTCCGAGGAATCGGGCTACTCACATTTGTATGCGGTTGACATCAAAACAAAAATAAAAACTGCATTGACTGCAGGAAAGTTTGAAGTGTCGGACCCCTTTATGTCGAAAGACAAAAAGCATTTCTATTTCATCGCCAACAAAGTGCATCCCGGAGTTTCACACTTTTATAAAATGCCGGTTTGGGGCGGTGAACTCACTCAGCTTACTTCATTGGAAGGCGGGAATGAAGTCACGCTATCACCCGACGAAAAAATGCTGGCTATCAGTCATTCATTTGCCAACAAGCCCGGCGAACTGTATTTGCAAGAAAATAAGCCGGGAGCAGAAGCCGTGCAGATTACCCGTTCCACTACCAGAGAGTTTAATGAATACCCCTGGCGTGTGCCGGAATTCATAAGCTTCGCTTCGCGTGATGGTGCGGAAGTTCATGCCCGCTTGTACCGACCCGAAACGCCTCAGGCAAATGGTACGGCGGTGGTTTTTGTACACGGTGCCGGTTATCTGCAAAATGCGCATAAATGGTGGAGTAGCTATTTTCGCGAATACCAGTTTCATAATTTTCTGGTTGACAACGGCTACACGGTGCTCGACATCGATTACCGCGGAAGTGCAGGTTATGGGCGCGACTGGCGCACCGGGATTTACCGCCACATGGGTGGAAAGGACCTCTCCGACAACGTGGATGGCGCCAAAATGTTGGTAGAAAAATACGGTGTTTCGCCTGGGAAAATCGGTTTGTACGGTGGTTCGTATGGCGGGTTCATCACTTTAATGGCCATGTTCAAACATGCTGATGTTTTTACTGCTGGTGCCGCGCTTCGTTCCGTTACCGACTGGGCACATTACAACCACGGCTACACAGCAAATATTCTGAATACGCCGGTTGAAGATAGCATTGCATATCGCCAAAGTTCACCCATTTATTTTTCCGACGGTTTGGAAGGTGCACTTTTAATGTGCCACGGAATGGTGGATGACAATGTGCAGTTTCAGGACATCGTTCGGCTTACACAACGCTTAATTGAGCTGGGAAAAGAAAACTGGGAATTGGCCGTTTATCCGGTGGAGTCTCATGGTTTTCGCGAACCAAGCAGCTGGACCGATGAATACAAACGAATTTTTAAATTATTTGAAGAGAATTTGAAATAACTTAAACTGTGTTCATGGCCAATACCGGATCGAGTTTAGCTGCGGAACGGGCGGGCATAAACCCGGCAACGAATCCAATTACACTCGAAATCAGCAAGCCGGTGACGATGTTGCTCATAGTGAGTATTATGGCAAAGTCGCTCACATAAGAAACAATAATTGTCCCGATAAAGATTAAAAGGAGTCCTAAAATGCCACCTATTAGCGAAAGCACAATGGCTTCGAAGATAAATTGAAGCAGAATGAAGTATTTTTTTGCTCCCAATGATTTCTGGATGCCGATGATTTTAGTGCGTTCTTTCACCGAAACAAACATAATGTTGGCGATGCCGAAACCTCCAACAATAATGGAAAAGCCTCCAATTATCCAACCCGCCAGGTTGAAAACCACAAAAAATTTATCGAATTGATTTGAAATCAAACTTACTTCATTTAGTGCAAAATCGTTTTCTTGTATCGGTTTTAAGCGATGTAGCGTGCGCATTATACCTTCCAGTTCTGCTTTGAAGAGGTCGTTATCAATGTTAGTTTTTGCTTTCACGCATATGGTTTGTCCCCTGTCGCGGTTGCGCACATCGATCATGTTGAAGGATTTCGTTACCGGAATGTGGATGTTCTTATCCATGGAAGTTCCAAACATATCTTGTCCTTTCTTCTCATAAACTCCAATCACAAGAAACCTTTGCCCTTGTAGTTTTATAGTCTGATTGAGCGGGCTCATACCGGAGAAAAGTTTTGTGGCAATTTCATCCCCAATCAAGGCAACCGGAGATCCCGAATTCATTTCCGTTTCGGTAAAATAGCGGCCACGTTCAACTTTCAGGCTCCAGGTGTCAAGCAATCCATAGGTACTGGCAAACACGGTTACGTTTTCCATTTTGTCGCTGCCCGATTGCAACGTTCTCGCAAAACCATAAAAGAACGCGGCATTTTCAACTGTTTTTCCCCGGCGCAATATTTCCGCTGCTTCTTCAATGGTAGCCACAGGACGGTTTTGATATTTCCACCAGGGGTATTCGGTTTCTCCTTTGGGTGGTGCCCACGGGTATTTTTGAATATAGACCATATTGGTGCCTAACCCATTTAAGCTTTCGCGGATATAGCTTTCCAGTGAATCGATTACGGTAAATACCGAAATGATGGCAAAAATGCCAATGGTTATGCCCAGCAATGACAAAAAAGTACGCAGTCTATTTGCCCTTAATGAATTAAATGCAAAAGAAAAACTCTCGAATATTAACCTGATCAGCAGCATGCCATTTTTTTTATGATGTAAAAATAGTTTTTGTTTTTAACGAACTTGCAATACGCTGCCATTAAGTTTGTAAGAAAATTAATTCCTCCTGATTTTCTTATTTGTCTGCAATTTTAGAAAGGCTTACAATGATTCGCCAAAACCGCCGTTATAGTGTCACAACGCTGATCATTAAATTTAGATTGCATGTTTTTATGACAAAAACTACATTGATTTTTTTATCTTTGCAGGCTAAAATGAGAAAAGGAATAAATGGCTGATACTAAAAAAATTAAGACTGCTCTCGTTTCAGTCTTCAGCAAGGAAAACCTCGATAAGATAATTCATAAACTGAACGATTTGAATGTTAAAATTTTAAGTACCGGTGGTACACAAAACGGGTTATCCTTCTATACTGGGCGGCCGTGTTAAAACCCTTCATCCGAAAGTTTTTGGGGGGATTCTTTCCCGCCGCGATAATCAAGGAGATGTTAGTCAGTTGAACGAATATGAAATCCCGGAAATCGATTTGGTTATTGTTGATTTATATCCCTTTGAAGATACGCTCGCCTCAGGTGCTTCTGAACAGGAAATCATCGAAAAAATTGACATTGGTGGAATTTCACTGATACGGGCAGCAGCAAAAAATTATAAAGACGTGGTGATTGTGCCATCGCAAAACGAATACGGTCCACTTCTGAATTTGTTGAATGAAAAAAATGGCGAATCTGCACTTTCTGACCGGAAATGGTTTGCAGGCAAAGCCTTTGCGGTTTCAAGTCATTACGATTCCGCTATTTTTGGCTTCTTCAATGATGAAGGTGAAAACGAAGGCACTGAGCGCATCAGCCTGAACAACGGCGAAGTACTGCGTTATGGCGAAAATCCGCATCAAAATGCCACGTTCTATAAATTCAAAAAT
>CAJDXF010000013.1_pt1 | contig 16940 bp, 13 predicted proteins | sample 7391791 | NCBI WGS metagenome assembly CAJDXF01 (sample SAMEA7055712, study PRJEB34461) | soil metagenome | biome: terrestrial ecosystem; feature: Peninsula; material: soil | place: Antarctica | collected 2016 | reverse complement strand
GAATTAAGTTCATAGAGTGTTTTTCATTTATATCGTTTAGAACTTTCAAAAGTCATCACTTTTTTTTATTAATTGAGAATTATTTACCTTTTTATCTGATTAGGCACAATATATTGAATTCTGCTTCACTGTGCAATAGGGTCCTGAACATTTTGTTAAAGTGAGAAGAAGCTTGAGTAGCTCAAATTACCTTTGAGTTGCACAATAAACGACAGGGATTTAACATTCAATGTGGTTTAGCTAACGCTGTCAATGCCTGCCCCGACTGGTCGGGGTCTAAAGACGTTGACAGATTGCCCACACCAGTGACTTGTCTTTCCGATTAATCGGAACAGGCTCTGACAACGTCAACAAAATTAACCGACTACTAAGCGACATTGATTTAAGACTTACGCGAATCAAGGGTTGAACCCACTACGGGGTTCATTGTGCAATTAATTGATAACCCACGGGTTGCACCCGTGGCTATTATTGTTCAATCCCTTTCGGGATAGTCAAATGCCTGAAAGGCATTAACAATAATAGCCCTCCCGAAAATCGGGACAGGCAGTGCGAAGCTCGGGGGTAAAAAAAGCAGTAGTACATCAACCCTGAAAAGGGTTGAACGGTTAATTATCTTATTTTTCCAACCCTTGATTCGCATGATTCATAAAGTCCTACCACCCTTTTAACCAATCCTGGATTCGTATAAATCGGTTTTATGAGAGTTCTTCACAGTATTTTTTAAACAAAGATTATCACGATTGGAAAATCCCATTATCTTGCGGAATGATTTGGACGAAGTTAGGAATATTGCTTATCGGGTTTGCCAATGCGGCTTTATTGCCCTATTCCATCCTTATGGCGAGAAGTTCGTAAAGGGCTACAAATGGCTGCTTTTCGCTTCCGCAATTCTTACTTACGCTTTTTTCTGGCTGCTTACCATATTTTATGATTTGGGCGAATATGAGAAGCTGATGCAGTACATCGACCTTGGTTTTGCCTGGTTAGCGCTGCTCGCTTTTGTGCCTCACAATTTAGAACCTTATAGTATGAAAAGCCTGACGCCCACGCTGCAACGATTCGGTCACAACGTACTGGCGATTTTGGTGTTTATTTCATTGCCGCTTCTTATTGTAACTTTTCAGTCGGTAATTCTTCCTGATATTAAGTTTCTTGGCATTTCCGGATTGATACTGATCGGCATTACCGTATTGTCAGTTGCCATTTCAATTATAAAAAATGGCGTTAACGGCGCAACCGAATTGCTGTTTATCAATGGTATAAGCTTGTGGATATTGTTTGTAACAGCCGTTACTTTTTTGAGTTAACAGGTGTGTAGTTTAGAAACTCATTTCCATTCGGAATCTTATCCCGTTTCTATCTGTAAAATTGCTATTTCTGTAGGTGCCGCCAAGCTGTTGCACATATTCCACGCGCAAAACTTTAAAAATATTGGTTAATCCGAAACCTATTTCTGCGTAGGGTGTATTGCCTTCGTTTGAATAATAGGACGGTAAATCGAACACCGGCCGGTAGGAATCATTCAGGTTGCCATAATGGGCTTTTAAAGAGACAATTTCCCGCAATTTGAAATTTTTAATGCCCGGTATCCTGTTGAGTAACGCACCTCCTCCGTTAATGTGCAGATGTGCATTGGTATATACGTTGTGTGCGAACGACGCAAAATGCAGCAGGTTGAAACGGTCTTTGGAATAGCCCAGAGACATGGAGCCTACAGGTTGGTCCAGCAAGTCGTAGGGTGCATCGCCAAAAAGATAACCGGCATTCACAATATAATTCATAAATACCTGCCCCCGCGTCAATCTCCCCTGAATGGACCCATGAAACTGGGTGTATAACCCGGCATCTTTCATCTTTTGGCCGGGCAACAGGGTTTGCCCCATGTCGAAACTCAAATGCACCACAGGTACATTGCTGATATAGTAAATGCGGTCGAAAAAGAGTTTATCGTAGGGTTGACCAAAAGCCAGCCGAAGGTCAATCAACACACCATAGTTTTTGTAGTTTTTATAATCGATGCCATTTCGTATAAAGTGCACTTGGGGTGTGCCGGTGCTGTTCAATATATACGGTGACACTTCCAGGTGTAGGTCATTTCGTGCATTGTATTCCATTCTGAATTCATAGCTTTTTTCTTCTTTCAAATACGGGTTTTCCTCCCAATTGGTGAACAGCGCAATAAAATTACCGGTGCCTTTGTTGTTGGGGTTGTATTTTATAAACCGGAGGTATTTGTCCTGCGAAACCACGGTATAGTCGTTGAAATAGCTGAAACGGAGGATGAATTTATCTTTTGTTTGTGGTTGATACACAAAGTTTGCTCCATACTTGAGTTCATCGTTTCTTGTTCCGTACCCCAGAAAACCACCTATAGAAAAACGTTGAAACATTTTTTCGCTGGTGCGCAGCGGCACCGAAAAGCGCTGCCCTTCAATGGTATTGGTGCTGTATATGTCGAATACCGGCCCGATATCTATTTTCCCGACATTGAAGTAACTGGTTAAAACCGTTCCTCCAATTTTATCAATGCCTTTCACAACTTCATGCTCTTTTAATTTATCTACGCGTTTTTATATTGAATCTGACCTTTAAACCCGTTTACAAAGTTCAGGTTGGCGGTTTGGGCAATATAAACATCGATTGCAGTTAAGGCGAAGCTGCCATCTTCAACTGTGAAATGTCCTGTAAACAAGGCATCGTATTTATTCTTTGGGGCGAACGAAAAATGATAGTATTTGCTGTTGTCGGTCTGGGTGCTGTCGTTCAGGTAGAGGTTATAGTGCGACAAAGCGGAATTGCTCAACGGCGAAATAAATCCGCGCTCCATAATGTTTACCTGCTCTTTGTAAAAGTCCATATCAACCACCACATTATTTAAAACCACACTCTCAAGGGCTTGCTTTAGTCGGGGGAAAATGGCATCCTTTTTTTCATAAAGCACGGATACACTGTCGTTGGAAATGAACCGGGCTTGTTCTGAGAGATAAACCGGTGAAAATCTCAGAGTTTGATTTTCCATTTGTACAGTCACATCATCTAAATTGCCGAACGACCGGATTATCTTTGAGGTGCTATCCACCGCAAGATAAACCGTCTTGGTTTCCAATGTTTTATAGTTGTGGACACGAGACACTTGTTCCCTGTTTTCCTTTTTATGTTCCTGTATTTTTCCAAACAACACCTTAGCGCGCGAAACTTCCGGTTTAACCGTAACTTCGCCAAGCTCCTGTACTTGCTCAACCAAATAAATAACCAGAGGGATATCCGTAATTTGCTTTGCAGGGATTTCAAAAGGATGATATCCGACCGAGGAAATGGCAAGCGTGTCGTTATCAGATATTGACAATTTAAAATAGCCGTTAACATCTGTCATAGTACCCACAAAAGTTCCTTTAATCCAGACATTGGAAAAGGGGATAGGCTCCTTGTTTTTTTCATCCTGCACATATCCGGAAACCTCTTTTGCGCCAAGATTAAAACTGGTAATCACCAAAATAAATGCTATGGCGCTTTTGTATAACATAGCGGACAATTTATCTACTGTTTCTCATCACCCAATACAATCCCTTTACCCCGATTTTAATATCATCGAGTTTAAGCAGCACGAAAATTTTCTCCGTGTAGGCAATTATTCCCCAACCAACAGCCAGGAAGTACATCCACGGATAGAAACCAAAAACAAACAGTATAAAAAAGAAGGTACTTTGTATATATCCGGCAGAAACGGCAGAGTATAGATGCAACCCTGGAATTTTACCAAACCGGTAAAAGGCTACCAAATAACTCAGAATAAATACTCCGAGGAAGAGGTATAAAAACCATGCATGTGGTGCTATATCCGTCCATTTGAAAATGAATATGCCGAGTAAAGCCATAGCATACGTAAACATATCAGCGAGATTGTCTAACGCGGCGCCAAAATTCGTTTGAAGCTTGTAAATACGGGCAATATTTCCGTCGAGTACGTCGCTCACAAGGCTGATGCACAAGAGAATTACAAACCAGTTTTCGCGATTGGTAATTGATGATTATTTTTTTCATTTCATTTTTTTTAGATAATTAGAAAATAAGACACAAGTATCAAGACTGGAAACCCATAACATATTCTACAGTGACGAAACCAATGTTCGTTTCTGCTTTTGCATGGAAAGGCTTCCGATAAAATATTCCAGCATTTTATAAACCGACCCTTCACTTGCTTCGTGACCGTCAGCCATTAGGATTTTGTCTAAGTTTTTGGTATCGCACTGCAAATTTGTGTCGATATAGCTTTCGGTGAAAGCCATACCGGCCGCGATTATACGTTCCAAAGCGTTCATTTCGTTGTGCGTCAGTTGTTTTTCAGGTACAATATCAATAGGAAGCAAATTGCTGATGCTATTGAGGATGTGACTATTTTTTATTTGGTTTTTGGCGACAAAATTCATAATCGTCGGTACATATTTTACTTCTACTGTTCGCATGAAGTAGTTGATAAGCGTGTCAATTGGTATTAAATTTTGAGTCGATTGAGGGTCAACGCGTACACGCACCGTTTGATTTGGATACCGAAATGCCAGGCCGTACATTCGTTTTGCAAAATCGAAAATGCCATAATCGGTTTTGGTCACGCCGGTTTTGTTGTTGCCAACCACCTGCGACAAACGGATTACATACCCGTTTAAACCTTCCTTGCTGATGTGTTTCTTTACTACATTTTCAGCAAAGCGTTTCGATTGTTCATAGTAGTTCCTGAAATTCTCGATGCCTTCGTTGGGATAGAATTTTTCCTCAAACCACCCGGTCAATTTACCGTATGAGTATGCCGTGCTAATAAAAAAGAAGCGCGAATTGTCTTTTGCGAACTTCGAAAATATCTGGATTGAATTTCCGATTCCCCCGACATTGGTTTCAAAAATCTTGTCTTTCGATTTTAAATCAAATTTCAAACTGGCGGCAAAATGGAAATAGTCCACTTCTTCCCGAAATATTTCCTGCAGTTGAGTTGGCTGTAAAGAAAAATTCTTGTGCAGCAGCGAGTAGCTATACACTTTCAGGTTGGACGTATTTACAAACTCGCCGTCGTTACTTTTCACCAAGGCTTCATTCATACGTTCAACGGATGAATTCTTAATGTCCGGCCGCACCAGTGCAATCACTTTGTAATTCTGCTTCAATAATTTAAGGATAAAATTAGAGGCTACAAATCCGTTCGCCCCGTTGATAATGATTGTTTTCATATTCTGCTTTTTAATTGTTTTGCTTGTTTGTACTCTTTTTATTTAATTGATTTTAGTTGTTACAGGAACAGTACCAGTACCAGCATCACACCTAATGGGATGCTCAGGTTATCGGACCCGCGCCAGCTAATTAGTTCGGCGAGCGTGCCGGTTACTGCAATTAGTATAGCCAGCCAAAATGTTTTTGAATCGAATAAATGAAAATGAAAATAAAATGCGATAACGCTGATGACCAAACTGGATAGTAAAAATGCCCCTGAACCCAAATATGTTTTTGACAATTTATGTCCGAATATTCTAATCTTTCCGTTGTAGTTTATGATGTTCATGCCAAGTATGGATGCCATAGGGTCGGATATGGCCAGAATGAGCATTGGGAGAATGAAAATGAATTTGTTGTCGCTTAAATCAGAAATCAAGAAGGTGAGATATATGGAAACCGGCAACAAATAGCTCCCAATGGATTTGCGGTCAATGTCGTGAATTGAATTGAGTTGCGTACTGAATTGGCTAAAAAACAGCACAGCAAAAAATATAGCAGCTAAAGCCAGTATATACCAGTGAGAAGGGAAAATATACGGAAAAGGAACAACGGCCAACGTAGCCGCAAAGTGGGCAAATTTACGTGTTATTTCCCCTTTTATTTTGAGCCGTCGGTAGTTTAACTCATTAAACACCAGCAAAATACCGATGCCAATTAAATAAATAAAAGATAATACAATAATATTGAGCATGCTATTCGGTTTTGTGTTAATCAATACGAATCTAAATTCATCAGAAATGCAGCTAAAGCCACCCAGGCCCCACCGGCAATAAGGCTGTCGAATCGGTCGAGAAATCCCCCGTGCCCGGGAATGAGGTTATTGTAATTCTTTACCTCGTGCTTTCGTTTGTAAAATGAAGCCGCCAAATCGCCGGCAAAGGCAAAAAATAGCAATCCAAAAACTAAAATTATCGATTTAGAAAGAGCCATGGGATAAAGGCTTTTCAACAGAAAAGCACTAAATGCGGCTATAATTCCACCACCGATAAGACCACCTGCTGTTTTGTTGGGGCTGATTTTTGGAAATGGCCGGTTCTTCCCCCAGAGCTGGCCGGTGATTTGGCTGAAACTGTCGAAGATAGAGAGCACAATGAAGGTGTACAGAATCAACTCTTTCTCTAAAAAACCAAAAAAGAAAAAGCCTGCCGAAAGAATACTGTAAATCAGAAGAGAGCGTAAAAAGAAACTAAGCTCCGAAGAGTGACTCTTTTTGTATAAGTCAAACAACTCCGCACAGCCAACAATTATAATAAAGGCATTGATGATTTGAAAAACAAGCGGGTTAACGGCAATACTAAAAAACAGGAGATTGATGATCACGAAATAGATGGCAAACTTAATATAGCTTTGCCGTGCAATTTCGTTGGGTTTGTTTCGGTTTATTAAGTAAAACCCAATACCGCCAACAAAAAAATAAATTAGAATTGCGATGTAGATAATAGGTATCATTTTTTTTCTTTTTGTATCCGCTGCCTTTAGGCAACTATCATTATTATTCCAATTGCAACCATTGCGATGGCATACACATACCTCAAGTTGTTCTCTGATTTTTCCATTTTGATTTTCGACAGAAAATAGGGGCCAATTATGGCACCCACCAGCGAACCGGAAGTGAGGAAATAAACCAACGTGAGATCGATTGCTCCGATTAAAAAATGTGCCCCAACGGCAAAAATCGTATTCGTTAAAACCACGATTAACGAAGTGCCGATTACCATTTTTATGGGCATGCGTAAAGCGAACATTCCTGCCAGAATAGGAGCTGTGCCGCTGGTGCCAAAAGCACCGGTTATGGTGCCGGCAAATAATCCAAAAATTGAGCTTCGTGCAAGCTTTGCCGGTTTTGATAAATTATATTTTACTATTCCATTCGATTCTGCGCGCTTCTTGCGCCAAGTGCTGAAAGCCAGGTTCAACGCGATAACAACTGAATAAATTCCGAAGCTTACCATTAGTTGCTCTGCAGTTATAAATTTGGTTATGGAGGCGCCAAAAAAAGCTCCAAGAATGCCCGTGATAACAAACGGCCCAGTGGCTTTCAGATCAATATTCCCTTTGTAGTAATGACCTGAGGAGCCAATTATGCAAACCGGAAGTGTGGCTACCAATGCCGTGATTACTGCAGTTTGGGGCGGTGCACCTACTATGAGGATAAGAACCGGCAGAAAGAAAAATCCACCACCACCTCCGAGCAAAGTTCCAAATAACCCAACAAGAAAGCCGACCAACGGAAGCAGGTAATAAATTGTTTCTATGTTTGAATGAAAGATCATGGTGCTGTCTGTTTTATTCTATTCTACACTTCTGCCTGTTTAATTTTATTTAGCGTAGTTAATATTAACTAACCTAAAAAAGAAATTATTCCAAAAATTTAATGAACATCAAAATGAGTGAGTTAATAAGTTAGTTAATATTTACTAACAAAGATAAAGGCTTTATTTCGACTTTTCCAAATTATTCCTAAAAATAATATTTCAATGAGGTTTAGTTTAGCATTTCATTTTAGGTATTTCGTTTTAACCTACCCTTCGATTTCGCTCAGGGTGACGGTTATACTGAGCCAAGTATCCGCCTGAACGGACGGGCAGGTATGTCTGTTTTCTTAATAAACAAAATTGAATAATAATTTGAAAATAAATTCTTGCGATGGATTTAGACTGCTTTTGTTGCTAAAACAGAAAATGATAAGCAACAAATCAATTAATTAACCCTTAGGTTTGTAGTGTTTTTGTAAATTGCCGCAAAGTTTAATGTATGAATGCCTATCTTCTTATTAGTGGTCTTTGTGTAGTTATCATTCTCTCGTTTTTTAGTAATATTTTAGCACGTAAGACGAATATTCCCAGTGTGTTGCTGTTAATTTTGCTTGGGGTTGGAATCGAGCAGTTATTAGTTCATTTTGAGATGACTCCAAGTTTTATGAGCACTCTCGAAGTCCTTGGCATTGTTGGATTAATTATGATTGTTTTGGAAGCTGCTCTGGATTTGGAACTCAAAAAGGAAAAATGGCCAATTATTTGGAAATCATTCACAATTGCTTCTTTATCACTGCTTTTCACCTCTGTGGCTCTTGCGCTGATCATGCGGGTATTTATACCTGGAATTGAGTTTTTGTCGGCAATGGTGTATGCCATACCACTTTCGGTGATGAGCAGTGCTATTATTATCCCAAGTGTGGCTCATTTAAACAACCATACCAAAGAATTCCTGACCTACGAAAGCACTTTTTCCGATATTTTGGGCATCATGGTATTTTATATGATTGTGGAAAACCTTCAGGTAGAAGGAATGCGTCAACTTACTTTTGCCATTGGTGCGAATATTATTTTAACACTCGTTATTTCTGTTGTTCTTAGTTATGTGTTGCTCTACGTTATTCAAAATATAAAAGGAAACGCAAAGTTCTTTTTGTTTCTCGCGGTATTGGTCTTGCTGTATTCAATAGGGAAAATGTTTCATCTTTCTTCGCTCATCATAATTTTAATGTTTGGACTTTTGTTGCGCAACCACAAAGTTTTCCTTTTCGGAAAATTGGAGTTATGGCTTGAAGAAACCAAAATAAATGCAGTGTTTAAACAGTTTCAAATGATAACGGCTGAAACCTCCTTTTTGGTTAGAACTTTCTTTTTTGTTGTTTTTGGGATGACCTTGCCGCTTGCATCCTTATTAAGCAGGGAAGTTTGGCTCATCAGTTTCATATTTCTGGTGGTTACCTATTTTCTGAGGTTTGTACTCTTTTACACCGTGGACAATAAAAACACCATGCCTCAAACTTTTATTGCCCCGAAAGGATTGATTACGGTGCTGCTGTTTTTTGCCATTCCGGAATCCTTGCGATCGAACGATTTTCAAGAAGGTATTTTGTTTGTTGTAATTATTGCGACCAGTATTATAATGGCCTGGTCATTAATTGCGTACAGGAAAAAAACTACAAACGTAGAGTCGCCCGATGCGGATAATGCAAATGGTAATGAATTCGAACTGTTTGACGAAGTCATTAACTAGTACTTCGACGCGCAGTAAGGAAATTAGTTTTATAAACGACTTCGCTTTGACAGAAAATATTCGAAAAATAATTCACATTGACATGGACGCTTTTTATGCGTCGGTTGAACAGCTTGATAATCCTGAATTAAAAGGAAAACCCGTTGCTGTTGGCGGTTCAAGGGAGAGGGGAGTGGTTGCCGCCGCAAGCTACGAAGCCCGTAAATACGGCGTGCGTTCCGCAATGCCTTCCAAACTTGCCAAACGAAAATGCCCTGAGCTTATTTTTGTGAAACCCCGTTTTTCACGCTACAAAGAAATATCCAACCAGATCCGTACTATTTTTTTTGAATATACCGATTTGGTGGAACCGCTCTCACTGGACGAAGCCTACCTGGATGTCACTTATGCAAAACGCGGAAAACCATCGGCAACATTAATCGCAAAAGAAATTACCGCCCGGATTTTTACCGAAACAAAACTCACTGCTTCGGCGGGTGTATCCTACAATAAATTTCTGGCCAAAGTAGCTTCCGACATTAACAAACCTAACGGTATTTATGTAGTCACACCTGAGCATGCTCAGGTGTTTATAGACAACTTGGAAGTCCGCAAATTTTATGGAGTAGGAAAAGTGACCACGGAGAAATTGAATAAAATTGGAATTTGGAAAGGTTCGGATCTGAAAACCCTGGAACGTCTGGAGTTGATCCAGTTGTTTGGAAAATCCGGTAACTATTACTACGAAATTTGCCGTGGTGTTGATTTACGACCCGTTCAGCCATCCCGTGAGCAAAAGTCGGCAGGAGCTGAGCAAACCTTTTCAACCGACTTGTTTTATCTCCACGAACTGGAAAAAGAACTGACAACAATTACTGATATTTTATGGGAGCGTATCGAGCGCTCAAAGTTGAATGCCAGAACATTGACGCTGAAGTTTAAGTATGCGGACTTTGAACAACATACCCGGAGTAAAACAATTTCAGGCCATTTTTCCACTAAAAATAAAGTTGTGAGCGAATGGAAAATACTATTGACAAGCGGCGAACCTTTCAGCAAAGGAATCCGCTTGCTGGGCTTAACGCTTTCAAATTTTCAGGAAGAAGAAATAGCGAAATTGAAACCGGTGCAGTTGGTAATCGAATTTTAAAGAAGTGCGATTGCGTAACAACCAATAATATTTCTCATCAAAAAATTTAAATCCCGTTGCTTTAAATTATCTTCGGCCTCTACTTTCAACGGTAAAAGCGGACACTAAAGCAAATTTTATTAGCACAATTTAAATCAATTTCTGACTATGACGTATTCGGCTCAACTTAATGAAAAATGGATAAAAGCTTCTATTTTGGGCACCATTTGGGCATCGTCAGAGATTGTACTAGGCAGTTTTTTGCATAACCTCCGTATTCCGTTCAGTGGAAATATTTTAACCGCAATAGCACTTGTTATTCTTATTTCAGCAAGCTATATGTGGCGCGATAAAGGCTTGTTTTGGCGGGCCGGAATTATATGCGCCTTGCTGAAAACCATGTCACCAAGTGCGGTTATTTTTGGCCCGATGATCGCTATTATCAGCGAATCGATTTTGCTCGAAATCGCCGTCCGCATCTTTGGGCATTCCATTCCTGGTTTCCTGATTGGCTCTGTCCTGGCAATGTCGTGGAACTTATTCCAAAAAGTATTTAATTTCATCATTTTCTATGGTTTCAACATCGTACAGGTTTATACCAATTTAATGGAGTACGCCCAGCGGCAACTGAGTTTGGAATTCGATGCGGTGTGGGCACCGTTGATATTACTCCTTTTTTTGTTTGCACTTTTTGGTGCTGTTTCCGCTTTGGTGGGCATCCGCACCGGACGCGAATTAATCAGTAACCCCCGCGAGTACGAACGTCAGATTTTTGCAACCGCCAACAATAATAAAAAAGGGAAACAAGGCAAAGATTTTAACTACTCGATTTTCTGGCTTGTGTTGAATGTGCTTTTAATTGCCGGTACTCTGATTTCGATTGGGAGGATAAATTTCGGTATTTGGGTTTTGCTCGTAGTTTCCATTGCAACTGCCTGGGCATTTCGCTATCAAAGAGCCTTGCGGCAATTAGTTCGTCCCCGGCTTTGGGTGTTTTTTGTATTGATAACTATGCTTTCGGCCTTTGCTTTTACTAAGTTGCAATCAAATTCCACCACATGGATAGACGGAATAAAAATTGGCTTGGAAATGAATTTTCGTGCGGTTATCCTGATTATGGGTTTCAGCGTTCTTGGCACCGAGCTCTATCATCCCAAAATCCGAAAATATTTTAGCAAAGGCTATTTCAAACAACTTCCGGTTGCACTTGAGCTTTCATTAGAAAGCCTTCCTGCCATGATTGCCAATACGCCGGATGTAAAAACCCTTCTCACAAAGCCGGGAAAGGTGGTAAACCAAATGATGTTGTATGCCGATTTTCGATTGAAAGAGATAAGAAATACGAACAGCATTGACCAACCAAAACATTTAATACTTACAGGCGCTATTGGGTCGGGGAAAACGACTTTAATTAAAAAGTTGATTGATCGTCTAAGTGCAGATAATTCATCGGTTGCAGGTATATATACTCTGCGCCAAATGGAAAACAGCGAAACTACAGGATACGATGTGGTAAACATTTCAACTGGAAAATCCGAACGGTTCTTAAGGACGGAAGGAACAAGTTCACAAGAAAGAATCGGCAAATTCTTCCTGTACCGCGAGGGCCTGGAAGCGGGGAATGAAGCATTGTTAAATGTAAAACAAACGAATCTGATTATTGTAGATGAAATTGGAAAATTGGAGTTGGCCGGTAAAGGTTGGTCCACTTCGGTGAAACACCTTTTAAAAGCTCAAAATAGCTTTTTTTTGCTTTCGGTACGCGAAATTGTTGTTGATGAAATTATTCAGAAATTTGGAATTTCTCCCCAAAGTATTTTTCGGGTTTCAGGGAATAATACGGATGAAATTATTTCAGAAATTCTGGAAGAAATAAGTACCCAGTAATAAGTATTGAGTATTTAGTATCAAGTAACAAGTATGAAGCAATAAGTGACGAGCAACGAGTAACGAGAAAAAAAAGATGTGATGTTCTTAAAATGCCGAAGGCATGTCAGGTTTTTACAACCACTTCGTGGTTTAAGAATGTTTTTCGTACCAAATTCTATAATAACCTCAACAATTCGGGTTTGAAAAAATCAACCTTTGATTCGCGTTAATAAATAAAAAATAACAGGTAATAAATTGAGTTAATCCTTCCCTCTGAACAAATGAACAAATCCATGTGCCCGTCGTTTTTTGCCGTCGCGACCCATACCTAACACATCGTAGTAATATACCCCTGGGCTGGCATAGCGGTTTCCCATTAAACGACCATCCCAAACTGATTCTGTCATACTGCCTTCGAACCCTCGAATATCGCCACTTTCCCAAAAATGGATGCGTTTCCCCCAGCGATTAAAAATGCTGATTTCAATACTTTTCATCGACCAGAATTTGATCACAAACTCATCGTTTACACCGTCACCGTTGGGTGAAAAAACGTTGGGTGCAGAAATAAATGAAGTATCTACCACGATGTAATCTTCCAAATAAAAAGTGTCCACACAGGTGTGGAATTCAGATCTTTTTTTTGACACCAGTTTCACCATGTACTTACCCGAATTGTTGAAAGTATAAACCGGTGACTGATCATAGGCTACCACCTCAATACTGTCGATTACTGCATTCGAGCCTTGCGACTCGCGTTTTATTTCATCTAAATCTCGGAAGAAAAACCATTCGTAAAGACCGGGATCTCCATTTAGTGAAGTGTTTGTAAAGTTGACCGTTAAGGGAGCTTCCCCTTTAACGGGATCGGCAGTAAAGGATGCTTTGGTAACGATTGATTCGTAGGTTACGTTCGTTGTACTTTCGCATCCAAATTTATCGTAAGCCCGAAAGGTGTAATCCGTATTTTTTGCAGGAGGGTTGTACATTTGCGGACTCGAAACCGCTGCGACGTTGGCATCGCCCTCTTTCCATTGTACTTTAACGTCTTTAAAAACCTGCAAAGAGTCATTGTTCGCTAAATCGTAGTAGGTAAGTTTGGCAGTAGTAAACTCGCCGTTCATTATAAACCAATTGCAATTCGATTCGCTAATGCTTCCTGTGCTGGTAAACCAGTTATTGAAAACCCAGGCACGGCTCACCACCGAATTGGCAGCTTGCGAAATGGTAACGCGATAGCATCCGTCAGGCAATGCGTTGATTTCGGAGAATTGGCCTTCAACGCTTTCCGAAAAGTAAAGTTCGAAGGTACCGTTGTTGAATTTTTCCCATAGAAATGTTTTGCTCCCCTGCCATTCGGTTTGTGCTCGCAAAACCCCAATATTGTCACCCTCGTTAGCAGCACAAAAAACATAAATGCTGTCAGTTTCGGCAAAAACGGGGTAGCTGGTTTTATCGGATCCTGATGCACCTGGAGCCGAAATTTGGGCCTTGCCAAAGCCTGGAAACAATAAAAACAGCGTAAAAATTGTAAGCGCTAACTGTGTAATCCGATTCATAAAAACTTCCATTTGAGCTACAATATTAACGTATAATTTTTATTTAATTGTTTGCCCTGCTGCAAAAAACGATTTTGTGTGCGCAAATTGGGGCTAACTTAAAATTTGTTGATAAAAACGGACAGCTAAATGCCTCTTTAACGGGTACAACTTTTACTTTTGCTGCCTTTAACGATTTGAAACAAATACGGTGCTCGATTATCTCAAAGATTTAAATAAAAACCAGCACGAAGCTGTGATTCGTACCGAAGGTCCGTCGCTTATAATTGCCGGCGCAGGTTCGGGTAAAACGCGGGTTTTGACTTATCGCATCGCTCATCTGCTGAAACAAGGTGTGCGTCCTTCAACCATTTTAGCGCTTACCTTCACGAACAAAGCAGCTCGCGAGATGAAGGAACGCATTTCGTCGGTGGTGGGTGAAAACACTGCCCGTTATTTGTGGATGGGTACTTTCCACAGTGTTTTCGCCCGGATGTTGCGCACCGAACATGAAGTAATCGGTTATCCGTCAAATTACACCATTTATGACAGTGCCGACAGTAAAAGTTTAATCAAAACCATTATAAAAAGTTTACAGTTAGACGAAAAAATCTATAAGCCGGGCACTGTGGCTGCGCGAATCTCGAATGCCAAAAACAATCTGCTGACGCCAAATGTGTATGCCAATCATGATGAAATACGACTGACGGACAAAAATATGCGGATGCCCCTGATTTCTGAAATTTATAAGGAATACGCCAAACGATGTTTTTTGTCCGGGGCAATGGATTTCGATGACTTGTTGATGAAAACCAACCTAATGTTTCGCGATCACCCGGAAATACTGGTAAAATATCAGGATCGTTTTGATTATATTTTAGTGGACGAATATCAGGATACCAATTACGCGCAATACCTTATCGTAAAAAAGCTTGCGGACAAAAACAATAACATTTGTGTGGTGGGCGACGATGCCCAAAGCATTTATTCCTTTCGGGGGGCACGCATCGAAAACATTCTGAATTTCAGAAGCGATTATCCGGAGCATAAAATTTTTAAGCTCGAACAAAATTACCGTTCCACACAAACCATTGTTAATGCTGCCAACAGTATTATCGCGAACAACAAACGGCAAATTCAGAAAACAGTTTTTTCGGAGAAGAATGAGGGAAACCCAATTAAGATACTTTCGGCTTTAACCGACAATGAAGAGGGTTTTATGGTCGTACAGGAAATTGCAGAAACACAATTACGCAATCACTATAAAAATTCCGATTATGCCATTTTGTACCGTACCAACGCACAATCACGAATTTTTGAAGAAGCTCTTCGGAAGCGGAACATTCCATACAAAGTATATGGCGGTTTGAGTTTTTATCAGCGAAAGGAAATTAAAGATTTGCTGGCTTATTTTAGGATGACGGTGAATCCTGCTGACAATGAAGCGTTGAAGCGTATTATAAATTACCCTGCCCGCGGAATTGGTGCTACAACTTTGACTAAATTAGAAGATGCGGCCGTCGCCAATGAAACTTCCATTTGGAAAATCATAACTGGATTGGGCATTTCGAACCCAGCCAGTCTCAACAAAGGAACCGTTAACAAAGTATTGGGCTTTGTACAGCTCATTCAGAGTTTTCAGTCGTTTGCAAAGGAAAACGATGCCTTTAATACGGCAAAAACTATTGCCGAACAAACCGGAATTTTAAAGGACCTTTACAATGACAGGTCACCGGAAGGGGTAAGCCGTCACGATAATATTCAGGAACTCTTAAACGGGATTCAGGAATTCAGCATCAATGCTTTGGAAGAAGGCACACCGGATAAATTGGGAAACTATCTCGAAGACGTCGCTCTGCTGACCGATCAGGATAACGAAAAAGAGGAAGACCGTGACAGGGTTACATTAATGACCATTCATTCGGCCAAAGGGTTGGAGTTTAAAAATGTGTTTGTGGTGGGTTTGGAAGAAAACCTTTTCCCCTCGCAACGACAAGGTGAAAAAAATACCGAAGAAGCGCTGGAAGAGGAGCGCAGGTTATTTTATGTAGCACTTACACGAGCTGAGGAAAATGCCTGGTTTTCGTATGCCAACCAACGCTACCGATGGGGAAACCTTGATTTTTGTAAACCCAGCCGTTTTCTCGAAGAATTGGATGAACGCTTCCTGGACAGCATTTCGTTGAATATTTTTCAACAATCAGGTAGGAGCTCAAACACAATGCGTTCCGGTGCAAATCAGACCGGCTTTGGGCATCGTGCAGGCGGAATCATCCTGAAAACCACAGAAGAACAAGCTATATTTAATAAAAAACTGGCAGCATTGCGGCAATCGGGTGGAGGAGATTCGACATTTGAAGGCGACGACCCGCGAAAAATTATTCCGGGAATGGTAGTGTTGCACCAACGATTTGGCGAAGGGAAAGTATTAAAAGTAGAAGGCGTCATGCCCGATGCAAAAGCCACAATTTTTTTCCACAACGCAGGTCAAAAACAGCTTCTGCTGAAATTTGCGAAGTTGAAAATCAAATAAAGAGCCGATTCAAAGAAAAAATTGGGAATTCACAGGAAATCATTAGTTTTGTGCAGTCCCCTAAATCTTAGCTCCTTCTTTATTACTGAAATTTAGTATCTTATCAATATAAAAAAACAGAATGGATTATAATTCGAAACGAAAAAAACTTCCGCTTCCCGAATATGGAAGGAACATACAGCATATGGTGGATTTCTTATTCACAGTTGAAGATCGGGAACAACGTAACAAAAATGCGCAGATAGTTATCGACGTTATGGGAAATCTTTATCCTTATTTGCGCGATGTGGCCGAATTTAAACATAAATTGTGGGATCATCTGGCCATTATGTCCGACTTTAAACTGGACATCGACTATCCTTATGACCCGCCTACACCTGATATTCTCGTTGGTAAACCAAACCGTGTACCTTATTCGACCAACCGCATAAAGTACAAACACTATGGTTACACTATGGAATTGATGATTCGCAAAACGGTGGAGCTGGAAGGTGAAGAAAAAGAGGCCATGATTGAATTGCTGGCCAATCACATGAAAAAATCATACCTCGCCTGGAATAAAGATGCTGTGGAAGACGAAAAAATCTTCGCGGATTTCGAAGAATTGTCGCGTGGAAATCTT
>CAJDXF010000006.1_pt1 | contig 16990 bp, 9 predicted proteins | sample 7391791 | NCBI WGS metagenome assembly CAJDXF01 (sample SAMEA7055712, study PRJEB34461) | soil metagenome | biome: terrestrial ecosystem; feature: Peninsula; material: soil | place: Antarctica | collected 2016 | reverse complement strand
GCAGATAGTAAAAGATGTGGTTATCAACTTTAAAGGCCACGATAAGCAACGTAACATTCATCTAAAAATAGAGGTTCCGGACTATCCAATTGTTATGGCTGTGGATGTTCAAAAGATAGAAGAGATTTTATATAATCTATTATCCAACGCGTTTAAAAACACCTACGACAATAAATCTATTTTAGTTAAGGTTGAAAAAAACATCTTGAAAAACGGTTTAGAAACGATTAGTATTAGTGTTTTCAACCATGGGCCCGAAATCTCCCTGGAAAACCAGTCTAAGATTTTTGAACGGTTTTTTAAAATTAATGAGTCGGGGGAAGGATCTGGAATTGGGCTCTCGTTTACTAAATCTCTGGTAGAATTGCACGGTGGAACAATACGTGTAGAATCAATTCCAAACGAAGGCGTCGTTTTTAGCGTTGATTTGCCCATAGAAAAAACAGCCGACCAAACCCCACAGTTAGCGACGTTACTCGAAATAAACGGTTCAGCAAATAATATCGCAGGCAGCAAACCTGCCGTTAATGGTAAATTGTCCGGGGAGCAGAAAAAAGTGGTAATCGTTGAGGATAACTCCGAATTACTTGAATTTTTGAAGCAAGTATTGTCACGCCAATTCGTATGTTTTACCGCACACGACGGGAAGGCGGGTTGGGAGTTAATACAAAACAACCTGCCTGCTTTGGTGATTTCCGATGTGGTGATGCCAAAGTTAGACGGCATTTCGCTCACCCAGTTAATAAAAGGAAACCTGGAAACCTGCCACATCCCGGTTATTCTTTTAACAGCCAATAGCGATACAACTCAGGTAACATCAGGCTACGAAGTGGGTGCGGATGCATATTTAACCAAACCTTTCGATATCAATATTCTAGTGGCACAAGCGGAGCGTTTAATCACAAATCGCGAACTGATTAAAGCAAAGTATAAAACCCAGAATTTTATGGTAGAGGTGGAAAGCCATGCCTCTAAAGACGACGATTTCGTGCAGGCCATTCGTAAGATTCTGGAAAAAAACATTGCCGACCCGGAATTCAACGTGAACCAGTTGTCGAAATTTATGGACATAAGTTCTACACAATTGTACCGCAAACTGAAAGGATTGACCGGCTATTCTCCTGTGGAATTTATTCGTACGGTTAAGCTTCAAAATGCACACAATATACTGCGCCAGCGTAACCACACCGTAAAAGAAGTTTGCTTCATAACGGGGTTCAACAATCTTTCGTATTTCATAAAATGTTTCAAAGATGAATTTGGGATTACACCCGCCAATTTCAGAGACAGTGGCACCCAAACCATTAGAAATGAACACAAAGAGCCATTTGCATAGCGTTTTTGCAATTGAGAAAATAAATGAACTTTGCACGATATATTATATCATAGGTTAGATTTATAGTATGCCATATGTCGTATTTTTTGTATGTTTGACCACACATTTTTAGGAAATTTTAACAGTTAATTATATTTAAACCGTAATGACTAAAATCAAATCTATACTTTGGGTTGTTCTGATTTTTCTAGCTCTTTTAAGTTGCAGAGATGAAACATCAATATACGACAGGCCCGTATGGCTTGAAGGGAAGGTCTATACGCAGATCTTGGGACAACCCGAGCTTTCCGACTTTGCAAAATGTATTGAAAAAATTGAGTACGACAAGATTTTGGATGTGTCAGGAAGTTACACCGTTTTTGCTCCCTCGAACGAGGCCTTCAAACTGTATTTCGCTTCCAGCCCAAAATACAAATCGATTGATGATATCCCTGTCAACGAATTGGAACAGTTGGTGAAATACCACATCGTTCAAAACCCGTGGAGCAAAATTCAGCTTCGCTCTCTCGATATTTATGGCTGGATCGACACCTTAGATTTAAACAATAACGAACCAAAAGGTTTTAAACGCGAAACACTTCTGCTTGACAAAGACATCAAATACGGTGTTGCCGGTTCAGGATTAGGAAGAAATTACAAAAATATTATTATTGATACCCTACAAAGCAATTGGTACCGAAAAGTTACGACCGATTCGAGAAAATATGCGCCGATTTTTTATCAGGAATATTTTTCTATTCACGACCTTAACAAAAGTGATTACGAATTCTATTTCGACCGCCCTTTTGACGATTCAAACGACATTCATTTTGCCGGAGCTAAAGTGCTGGGCAACGAAATACCTGCTGAAAACGGCTTTGTATATATAATAGATCGCGTGGTGCAACCTTTGGGAAATGCTGCCCAAATACTAGCGAAACAAGAAGGCTCCAACCGCTATACCGATTTTCTTGAAGTGATGAATTTATTTCCGGTGTTTGAATACAACGCAAAAAAAACACTGGAACAATCCGGGGCGAATTTAGGCCAGGCAGTAGATTCATTGTTCGATCTCAGTTTCCCGAAACTAACCTTCGATTTTAGCGGGGAAAAAACAAGCCCCCCGTCTGGCACATACGGATTACCACAAAATGTTACCATCCGCTATCACCATGGCTTGATGGCTCCCACTAACGATGCTTTTCAACGCTTCATCAACGAATACCTCAAGGTACCCAATGGTTGGGGGACGCTTGCTGCGGCTCCGGAACACATCAAACGAATCATCGCCAATACCTACATGTCCATTAATACCATTTATCCTTCCAATTTTCAAAAAGGGTTCTACAACGGGGAGCTGGACATCGTTAAACTCGACGAAACCAACATTGTTCAAAAAGAATTTGGCAGCAACAGTACCTTCATTGGTTTGAAAGAAGCTATTGTGCCCCGAGCGTTCAAAAGCGTAACTGGTCCGATCTATATGCAACGTGGGTTTAGTAAAATTATGTATGCCATTGAAGCTTCTGGTCTGCTCTCAGCATTGAAACGACAAGGCCAGAATTATATGCTTTTTGCCGAATCGGATTTGAATACCTCACGCGACTCCTCCTTGCTTTATAATGTTGCCAAGGAAACGTTTTCCCTATTTCAGATCATACCCGGCAATTCAAAAGAGTACGCTATTCCCTTAAACGATTTGCGGACTTTATTACTCAACCATATTGCAGTGGATCACCCAAAAGGGGTTGCCCGGAAAGAGTTTGTTCCAAATTTGGCAGGCAACTATATCATCATCAATAACGAAACCGGCATTGTATCCGGAACCGGATTAACCACAGCCGGATACCGTGGCTCTGCGCTGGCACCCGAAATTCCAACTGTATTAAGCGAAGCAGCGGACAATGGGACCACCTATGAAATCAAAAATTGGTTCAGTTTTTCAAGCCCTTCATTATTTACAAAAATGTCCGGCGACTTCCCAAAATTTCATGCACTCCTCCGCAAGGCAGGTTTGACTATCGACAAAGAATATCGCTACAACTTTATTTCCGACAATGATTTCTACACTGTATTTGTGCCTTCTGACGAGGCGCTTAACAATGCAGGTGTAGATGCTTTGCCGTTAGCCCAATTGCGCAATTTGCTGTTATTGCATTTTGTGCAGGGCGATATGATTTTTACTGACGGAAGAAAACCTGCAACGTATTATGAAACCGCCAGGGTGGATGAAAAATCGACTGCGTTTACTACAGTTTACACAAAAATTCACGTTAAACCGGGAATAGACAAAATTGAATTTATGGATAAAAGCGGTACTATTTATACCGGAATAGAAGAAAATGAAGGGAGAACCAACTTTTTGACCGGAATTTCGGGAGGAACCGGCCAGGAAGTTTTCGCTACACAATTTAATAATAGCGTTGTTCACGGAATCAACAAAGTACTCATCAAAGAAGAATTGGACACCAATTAAGGGATAAGATCAATTTTCATAAAAATTAAACCAAGGTTTGTGAATACAATGAAAAATATCAAATCGACCATACTACTCATCATTGCACTTTTTGGCTTCCTTGCCGTTTTCGCACAGGAGAAAACAATTATCAGGGGCCGGGTTGTCGATGCAATGGACAAGACCACCATTATCGGTGCTAATGTTGTAGAATACGATAAGGAAAGCAGGGTTATTAACGGAACGGTCACCAACGTAAGCGGAGACTTTGTTCTAACCATGAAAGATCCGTTGAACACGGTAAAAATTAGTGTAATCGGCTACAAGCCACATGAAATTAAAGTGGACCCTACCAAAACCATAATAGTGGAGTTGGCCTCCGACGATGTTGCAATTGGCGAAGTTAAAGTTGTGGCAGAAGCAAAATCGTCGACCAGCTTAACCAACATTCAGGACCGAGACAGAGCATCTTCCAGCGTAAAAATCGACTTAATGGACATGCAGGATGCAGGGGTTTTATCGGCAGCAGATGCTTTGCAGGGAAAAATCAGCGGACTGGACATTATCAGCAGTTCGGGTGATCCGGGATCCGGTTCTCAATTGGTTATCCGTGGCTTAAGCGGAATGGGAAACAACGAACCGCTTATTGTTATTGACGGCATCCCCCAGTTTAGGGTTAATAGAAGTTTCGATTTAAGCTCCGCGGATAGCGAGGACATCAGTAACCTGATTAATATCGCACTTCAGGACATAAAATCCATTGAAGTTCTGAAAGATGCCGCATCAACAGCCATTTATGGCTCGCAAGGTGCCGATGGGGTTCTGCTCATCGAAACCCACAAAGGAAGGATGGGTAAGGTACAGTTCGAATACCAATACAAAAATAACCTTAATTTTCAACCCGATCCAATACCAATGCTGAATGGCGATGAATACATTATGCTGCAATTGGAAGAGTGGCATAACAGCCAGGGAGTATATGAAATTGCACCCGAAATTGCCTATGATAAAGATTTCGACCAGTTTCATAATTATTCTGCCAACACCGATTGGTTAAAGGAAATCACAAAAAACGGAGTCTCGAACGACCATTACTTTAGTATTTCGGGCGGTGGCGAAAAAACCCGCTATTTCACTTCGTTTGGATACCTCGACGAAGGAGGTACAACCATCAACACCGGTTATACACGTTTTTCAACCCGTGTGAACCTGGATTATTTCCTTTCGCGAAATCTGTTGTTTCAAGTGAAATTCAACTATACTTCAAGCCTCACAGAAAAAAACGTAGAACTGGAAGGTCGAAATATTCGGGAAATGGCTTATATAAAAGCACCGAACATGAGTATTTGGGAGCATGATGCGTTCGGAAATCTAACCGGAGAATATTTCACTCCAATCAACAGTTACCAGGGAAACGGCACCACCTACTTTAACCCGGTGGCAGTTGCCAATCTTGGTCGGAGGGATGAGAATTTCAACAAACTCGAAAATACCTTTATGTTGCAATACCGCTTCAACGACTGGCTAACCTTTAGAGAAACTGTTTCGTTTCAATATGCCGGAACCAAAGAAAAGCGATATTTGCCCTATAATGCCATTGGTGCCGATTGGTTAGACTGGCAAATCAATAAGGCAGAAGAGGGAAATAACCTAAATCAAGGAATACGAACCGAAACCCAGGCTGCCTTTAGCTCTCCATTCCAATCAGACAAACATGAAATATCCGGAGCGTTTACCTGGATTACCGACCAATCAAGTTATAAATGGATGAACATTCAAAGTAACAAAACGCCCAGCACCCTTATTCAGGATCCGGCAATTAACGCTGCCATCAACTACATTGGAAATGGTTCCGGCGAAGACAGGAGGGTGAGTGCGCTGGGGAATTTAAATTACAAATTACTCGACCGTTATATGGTGCAAACGGTGCTACGCGCCGATGCTCACTCTTCATTTGGGCAAAATAATCGTTGGGGGCTGTTCAAAGGTGTATCTCTGGGTTGGAGATTTTCCAGCGAACCCTTTATGAAATCGCTAACCTGGTTAGGCGAAAGCATGCTACGTGCCACCTGGGGCGTAACCGGAAAGGAACCCAGCGACGTCTATGCCCGCTTTGCCACCTACGAATCTACCGGTAATGGAAGTTACATGGACGACCCTGCCGTTGAACCAACCAGCGTTCAACTGAATAACCTGAAATGGCAAACGGTTACCGCCTGGGATTTAGGCGGTTACATAAGCATGTTCGACGACAAACTTTATGTAGATGCCAGTATATACGAGAAAGTGACGTCTGATATATTTTTCTTTAAATACGATGTACCGTACAGTTCGGGTTTCAGCAACCTGAAGGTTATTAACGGTGGAGAAATGACCAACAACGGATGGGAATTGATGATTGATTACAAGGCATTGCGCACCAAAGACTGGTTGTTATCTTTCAATTTCAATACTTCACAAAACATCAACGCTTTCAACAAATTTCCCGACAACTATAATACAGAACGTTCCACATCAATCAGTAACGGGGAATATCCGCGGCGTGCGGTGGAAGGTGAGCCAATCGGGTCATTCTTCGGTTTCCGCTATCTCGGTGTTTGGGCCAGCGATGAAGATGTGGTAGTTCGCGATGATGACAACAATATATTATACGACGCCGAAGGAAAAGTCATCCCGCTTCGCTACGGTGATTCTTATGTTTTCAAAGGTGGCGACCCTATTTATGAAGATTTGAACAAAGATGGTAAAATCGATATTAACGACGTAACCTACCTTGGCGACTCTAACCCCAGTTTTATTGGCGGTTTTGGTTCAAGGCTAAAATGGAAAAGCTGGGATGTATCTTTCGACTTCCATTATCGGCTTGGTTTCGATATCGTTAACGGCATTGCCATTCAAACCCAGGGCATGAACAACCGCGATAATCAAAGTAAAGCAGTACTGAACCGTTGGCGCGTTCAGGGTCAAAAAGATGAAGGTCTCCTGCCCAAGGCTTACATGAACCATCCGGCCAATAACCTGGGTTCTGACCGATACGTAGAAAAAGGTGATTATTTACGTTTGAACAACGTAAAACTTTCGTACATGTTCAGTCCTGATTTGTGCAGAAAATTAGGAGTCCGAAAAGCCAATTTGGCAGTGAGCGCCCGAAAACTATATACCTGGACAAATTATACGGGACAGGATCCTGAAGTGGGCCAAAACGCCAGCGATCCTTTTTGGATCGGAGCGGATTATGCCCGAACACCGCCTCCTAAAATTATTACTTTCAGTATTGGTGTTGGATTCTAAAAAATGAGAAAAGATGAGAAATAAATTAAAATATGGATTGATAGCCACCTTGATTTTTATGCAATTTTCGTGTAACGACTGGCTTGAACTTATACCTCCCGGAGGCTTGATCAGAGAGGAATTCTGGAAAACGAAAGCCGATGTGGAATCAGTTTTAATGGCGGCATACACCACTTTTGCCGGCATGGACCGTAGCTTGTTTATTTTTGGGGAAATACGGGGCGACATGTTGCAAAGAGGCAGCAACCAACCCTGGAATGAGCAAAAGTTGATGGAAAACAACATCTACCCTGATAATGGCTTTACTAACTGGGAAACTTTTTACAAAGTGATAAATAACTGCAACGAAGTGATCGCGAATGCACCCTTAGTGCAGGAAATCGACAATACCTTCAACGACTACCAAATGCAAAGTTTATTAGCCGAAGCCTACTTTTTACGCAGCCTAAGCTATTTTTATCTGGTGCGGATTTATAATGAGGTACCGCTGGTGTTAGAGCCTACTGAAACCGATGATGCCAATTTTTACATCAGCAAGTCGGATCAGAATGCCGTACTGAGCCAAATTGTTGCCGACCTAGAAGCCAACCGGGCTTTTGCCCCTTCCGAAAGTTTCAAAACTATTGGTAAAAACAAAGGCAGGGCATCAAAAGCAGCTTACGATGCGCTTTTAGCCGATATTGCTTTATGGAGATTCGATTACCCTGCAGTCATAAAATATGTTGAACAGATTGAGGTAACAACGAAATTTGTGCTTATGCCCAGCGGAAAGTGGTTCGAATTGTACTATCCCGGAAACTCACTTGAGGGTATTTTTGAGTTCCAGTTTGACGGGAACCTTAACCAGCGAAACGGAACTTATAGTTTAACCGAACGCAACAGCAACCAATATAAACCCAGTCAAAAAGCGCTGGAGATGTTCAGATTCAAATATGCCTCGGAGCTGGTGCGCGGCGAAGACGCTTCTATCCGGAAATATGGCGAAGAGGATTTCATTATCTGGAAATATGTAGGCCAATCCCCCGACGGGCAATCCGTCCGCTCAGGAACGGATCAAGCCAGTTGCAACTGGATTGTTTACCGCTATGCTGATGTGTTATTGATGAAAGCCGAAGCACTTTCGCAAATGGAAAGATATTATGATGCGTCCCTCATCATCACCAAAATCAGGGACCGTGCAGGAGTTGCTCCCATTGGAATTGCAAACAGTCCGGTGGCATACGAAGATGCTATCCTCGACGAACGGGCATTGGAACTCGCCTTTGAGGGAAAACGATGGTTCGATTTGTTACGCATGGGCCGCCGCAACAACTATGCACGCAAAGATAAACTCATCGAAATCATCGTAAGCAATGTGCCTTCGACCCAAAAAAGAATTCTGGCAACGAAATTAACGAATCCGATGGGCTGGTATTTGCCCATTTATGAAAAGGAGTTGGAACGAAACAAAAACCTGATTCAAAATCCATTTTATGATCTCTAAGATGAAAAACATGAAGAATATTATATATCTGTTTCTGCTCTCTTCAATCGTCGTTTTCAATTCGTGCAAAGAACCCGACAGGATTGCAGGTTTTGAAGATGCGGAGCAGTTTTCGATCTACGGCTATTTGAACGAGCACAAGGAAAAGTTTTCGGATTTTATCCTAATTTTGGAATCGGGTGGCATCGACAAAATATTGAGCGCATACAACCCTAACGGTACTGGCTACACTTTGTTCCTTCCGAGCAATGATGCTGTTGCCAGATTTATAGCCTCAACTGAAGGGATTACGTCGGTTCAGGACATTGTGAACGATAAAACCTTTTCCGCTGCGTTTAGTCGCTATCATGTGGTGAACATGGAGGTGCATACCCAGGATTTCCCCTTTGGTGCATTTTCTGAACCTACCTTATCCCATGATTATTTAACCGTAAGTTTTGTCATCGAAACCGATACTTCCTACTATAAAATCAACAACCAGGCAGCAGTGATATTGCCCAACATCGAAGTTTCAAATGGCTATATCCACCTGATCGAAACTGCCTTGAAACCAATCACCTTTACTACCTTCAACTGGTTGCAACAAAATTCGGGTTACACTATTTTCAAAGAAGCACTGGAACTGACGGGCACAAAATCATTGCTTGATTTTAACCTGAAAGACAGTAAAAATGGGACTGCCGTAACCTTACTGCTGGAACCCGATGCGGTATTCCAACAAAGAGGAATAAATTCTGTGGCCGATTTGGCCGCTTTTGTAAGCCCCAACAACGACGACTATTCTAACCCGGAAAATCCATTATACAACTTTTGTACCTACCATATGCTCTCCGGAGGCCGTTACATCAACGATTTCGAAGGGGCGGCGACCAATTATACCACCTTCTCGGAAATTCCGCTAAACATTAACGGCATGGGCAATGATATACTGATCAACCCCGGGAAAGAGGTTTTTGAAATCCTTATTTCCGGAATCGACACCACCATAATTAACTACATTATGTTTCTTTATGATGAAAGTAACATCACCACGCAAAGCGGAGCAATCCACATCATCGACCGGGTGATGCGTCAGCAAACCCCATCTAAAGCAATTAATACCTACGAATTTTGGGAAGAACCTTTATTAAACGAATACAGAAAAAAAGCCGGCACCTATTTAATTGAAGACAAAAAAGCGCTCAAGACTATAGAGTGGGAAGGTGCAGACTTGTTTTTCGTTGAACTGGGCGATCAGAAATCTTCTGCATGGGGCAGCGATTACCTTGAAATTAACGGCGATTTTCGCATTTCGTATCAAATCCTCCCAATTGTTCAAGGCAAGTACACCGTGTTTCTGGGAGCGGAAGCTTTCAACGTAAAAAATGCACTGGTAGAAGTCTATATCGACGGCAAAAAAATAAGCGGCCTTGTCGATCTTTCCAAAGGCGGCAACTCCGATTACCCCTTCCAGCAAATTAAACTCGGAACCATCGATTTTAAAAAATACGAATCGCATAAAGTTGAAATTATTCCATTAATCCCCGGACGGTTTTTATGGGATTACATTCGTTTTGATCCATTCATAAAATAGAAAAGGAATGAAATTTAGATTATCAATAGTAAGTTTTGTAGCCCTCATTTTAATGCTTTTGGGCTGTAACGAAAAGTGGGACAATCATTATGGTGTGTATCCGGAAACGGTGGACCAAAACGTGTGGGAGGCCATGCAAAACGATCCTCAGATTTCGAGTTTCGTCAAGATATTAAAGGAGACTCAATTAGATAGCTTGTTCCTTTCAGATATTCCTTACACAGTTTTCACCCCTACTAATGAAGCCGTTGCGAATTATTTGGGCACAGCAACTTTTGACAAAGTAGTGCTGAAATACCATTTTGCCTCCCATTTTATTAACACCAGCAATGTGCAGGGAAAACGACAAGTTCAAACGCTGACCGAAAAATTTGCATTCTTCGAAAAGTACGGTAGCAGAGTGCTTATCGATGGCATTGAAATTGATTCGGAAAGTCCCTTATACAAAAACGGTAAGTACTTTGTGATGAGCGAGGTCGTGACACCAAAACCCAACCTTTACGAATACTACAAATCTACTAACCCGGTATTAAGTAATTACATCGATACGAAGGATACCATCATTCTCGATAAAGAGAAAAGTAAGCCGCTTGGTTTTGACAAGGAAGGAAACACGGTTTACGATACGGTCTCCATCATCGGCAACAATTTCGAAACAAAATATTTCCCTGTAAAACATGAATTCCGGAATCTGACTGCCACAATTGTTTTTCCTTTGGAAGAAGACTACAATTCGGCCTTGGATATTGTAGCTGCATCTTTGGGTGGCCGTTATGGTGATCACAAAGACATTCCAGTGAAATGGCAGGAGCAAATCCTTCTTCCGCACTTATTGGCGCAAGGAGTTTTCCTTAACCGCATCGAACCTGAAGAATTTATATGGAGTTCGCCAACCGATACAGTCAAGTTGCTGAATATGTTGGGCGATAGCGTAATCATTAACTATGTTCCGGTGGACAAGGCCTTGTGCAGCAATGGTTATGCCTACAATTATCAGAATTTTGAAATCCCGGATTCACTTTATCAGGGAGGAACGAAATACGAAGGCGAAAATTTATTAAAAGCAACCGGTATCAATAAATATTCATGGAACGACAGCGTAATCGTTAAAAGCGACATCGCAGTTACGCCTTATCAGGAACTGGTTCCTACGGCTTCCAACGATTCTATTTTACGTGTCACCTTTCCAAAAGGATATTCCGGAAAATATTCTGTCCAATTCAAGGGACCTAACCTGTTCCCAAGGCGCTACGTCATGGTTGTCGCCACGCACATGGATATAGGCGGAATTTATGATATTTATGTGAACAACCAACTAATGAAAACATTCGACTATTACGAATATGTGAGGTCCCGCGGAATCATTTACAGTGTTACCGGCGAGCGCTTTCTCCCTACCGGCCGTTTTAATAGGTTCGATATGTATGTGGACAATATTGAAGATTACGAACAACCAACGATTCGATTCGAATATAAAGGCCCAAGTACGATAAACAGCAACGGGCTGGTTATCGACTATATAGAATTTGTACCCGCTAAATAGAGACGAATAAAAAAGGACAATTGAATTTGATAGCGATCAATGAAATTAAAATTTACAATGGACAATCAATATAATCTGACAAAGCTGAAAAACATAGCCGCCACTACGGTCTTGCTGATTTTCGGTATTTCCACCGCTTACGCGCAGGATACGCTGCTGGTTACCGGAACAATTGTAAACACCGCCAACGAACCAGTTGCCAATGTGTCGGTTGGGGTGGAGGGGTCTTTTGATTTACCTACAGTTACCGACCAAAATGGGACATTTTCAGTAAAAACCTTGTCGGGCAGCAATTGGCTAAACATTTCTCCTTCCGACAATTATCAGAAAAAAAGAATTTTTGTTAATAACAGGAGCTTCATTAAAATTTATCTAACGCCTATCGGAATCGCGTCAGGTGAAGATGATATTACCCTTCTTTCACAACAGTTTCTTGCCAGAGACATGGTGGCTTCTTTTTCGTCCATCAATTCTGAAAAAATTAAGGAAACACCCGTTCTGTCTATCGATCAGTTTTTTCAGGGACGTGTTCCCGGAATACGTACAATCAATCGCTCCGGCGACCCAAGTAGTGGAGCGGTTTCATTCACACGCGGCGTAAATTCCATTAATGCTTCCAACAGCCCCTTGTACATCGTTGATGGAATCCCCATCATGTCGAAAGGAATTTTTGGTTCAAACTTAGATGGATATGAATACAACCCTTTATTGGGTATAAATCCGCTCGACATTTCAAAAACAACCGTGATCAAAGACCAATCGGTAACCGCCGCCTACGGTTCAAAAGCGTCAAACGGTTTAGTGGTGATCGAAACTCTGGATCCGAGTGCTACACAAACTTTGGTTGAACTTGACTTGCGTACCGGATATTCGCTTGCACCATCCAACCAAATCGAACAAATGAGTGCAGCACAGCACAAAACATTGGTCAGTGAGTTGCTTTTTTCTTCTGGAAAGGCAGAAGAGTTGATCGTGGAAGAATATCCTAATCTGTTTTTGACACCAAATGAAGATCGTTTTATCGACTATCAGCACAACACCAACTGGCAGGATTTAATATTTGCAAACTCGGTTTTCACTAACTTAAACGTGAAAGTAAAAGGAGGCGACGAAATTGCCCGGTACGGTCTTTCCTTTGGCTACGTGAACAGTAAGGGAATTATAAAATCAACCGCCTATGACGGTTATAATCTACGTTTTGTGAGCTTATTGAATATTTTTACCTGGCTAAAAATGAATGCATCTGTATCAATGAGTTACACCAGCTCTGAACTGAAAGAGTCGGCAAGAATACGCGAAACCAGCCCAATACTGACCAGTTTAGCAAAATCGCCGATGCTGAATCCGTTCACCTACGACGATACAGGGCAAGAATTGACCGAATTGGCATCAGTGGACGAACTTGGGGTAAGTAACCCGCAAGCAGTTATCGACAATTACGAAGCTACCAATACCAACTTCAACTTTATTTCTACCCTCGGCTTCGAAGCAGCGCTGAAAACCAATCTATCGCTACATTCCAATTTCGGAATCACCTATAACGTTTTGAATGAACTGCTTTTTATGCCCAACAAAGGAATGGAGCGCTACTACAATTCGGCGGCAATAAATGTGGCAAAAGCGACCAACAATAGTTTAACATCGTTTTACAACAATACCTACTTGAAATATCGAAATAAATTCGGCGAAAACCATGAATTGACATCGAATACCGGGGTAAATATCCTGACCAATAATTTTGAACTGGATTGGGGGCTGACTAAAAATGCACACGAGAACGACCAATACCGGATGTTGCAGGACGGCCAGAATAATTTGCGTGAAATAGGCGGAGCCAACCGTAAATGGAACTGGTTGTCGTTCTATGAAAATGTGACCTATGCCTACAAAGACAAGTACCTGGCTACGGCAACTCTTTCAATCGACGGTTCATCGAGGGTAGGTAAAAACGCTGCCAAAACCATAAAATTTGCCAACGTGCCTTTTGGCTTGTTTTATTCGGTAGGCGGTGCCTGGAGAATTTCAAACGAGGATTTTCTGAAAAACAATTCAAAACTGGAAGAATTAAAACTCCGTCTTACCTACGGACGTTCTGGGAACGACGATATTGGCGAAGCAAATGCCACAAACTATTATAACGCAGTGAAATTCCGCGAAACCTCAGGTTTAATTCCGGGGGTGGTTTCAAACGATGAACTTAGCTACGAGCTGGTTTCGCAGTTGAACGGCGGTATTGACCTGGCGATTGCGGGTAATCGGGTACGAACCAGCATCGACATCTTTAAAACAACTATTGACAACATGCTGATTTTCGCCCCGCTGGATCCTTACTTTGGATTTAATTTCAGGCCGGAAAACGGTGGCAGTATGGAAAATAAGGGGATTGATGCCAGTGTGTTTTTTCGCCTTATCGATAGGTCAAAATTTAAATGGGATTTGCAAGCCTCCTACTCCACTGTTAAAAATCAGGTTACAAAAATAAAAGGCGGCAAGTTAGTAACTGCGGTAAAAGGTGCCGAACTGGTGAATATGCCCGGCGAGCAAGCCAATAGTTTTTACGGCTATATCTATCAGGGAGTATATGCCACTTCCGATGAAGCACTTTCAGCCGGAAAAGTAAACGACAAATTAATATCCTATGAAGGTGGTGATGCTATTTTTGCTGACATTTCGGGTCCCAACGGAACCCCTGACGGCATCATTAACAATTATGACAAAACCATAATTGGCTCGTCGAATCCCGAACATTTTGGAGGACTAAGCAATACTTTTATTTACAAACGCTGGGCATTGAATGCCTTTGTGCAGTTTGTTACAGGCAATGAAATATTCAACTACGTTCGGGCGCAAAACGAAGGCATGGTAACTTTGGGCAATCAAAGTACTGACGTACTGAACCGCTGGCAGTCCGAAGGTCAGCAAACCAAGGTACCCAGGGCCTTATATAATGATTTGGTAGGCAACACCGACTTTTCTACCCGCTGGATCGAAGACGGTTCTTATGCTCGCTTAAAAAATGTTTCACTGAGCTATTCCATCCCGGGTGAATTTCTTAAGTTCAAAAGCGCGCAGTTTTACATTTCAGCCACTAACGTACTAACCTTATCAAACTATTTGGGCTACGACCCTGAATTCTCTTTTTCGAGTTCGCACATCAGCCAGGGAATTGATTATGGGCTGACACCGCAAGCACGACAATTTATTATTGGAATCAAATTAGGACTATAAAAGCATTATATTGAAAAAAATGAGAAATCGTAATAAATACATTGTTATCGTAAGCACTTTTCTGGTTTCATTTCTTTTATTTTCATCGTGTCAGGATTTTTTAAATCCCGATCAGGAAATAAATATAACCCAGGATAAGTTGTTTAGCGACTGGTATGAATATCGCGCCATCGAAATGGGTTTATATGGTATTCAGGCTGATTTGGTGGAACAACTGATGATACTGGGTGAACTAAGGGGCGATTTACTTCAAATCACCGAACGTGCCGATGCTGACATGGTAGAGATTTATAATTTCAACGTGTCGAAGGAAAACAAATACGCATCACCTACTAATTTCTATAGACTTATTTCGGCCGCCAACAACTTTATTCGTGTGCTGAAACAAGATCATCCGGAAGTTATGGATCCCAAAAGCTTAGTTACAAATTACGATAAATTATATGGTGAGGCTTTGTGCATGAGAGCATGGGCCTATTTCAACGCAGTTCGCATCTACGGAAAAGTACCTTTTATTCCCGAGTCACTAACTACTATAGACGAAGTCAACAATTTCGTAAATTCATCAGGAACATATATTGACAGTGTACACATTGTTTACGGAGTTGACGGCTATCAAAATGATACCACCTACAATGTGCCTATCAAGCTCGAAAAGCAATATTTCGACCAGGACCTGGTTATCGATTATTTTACCAACGATTTGGAAAACAACGTAAAAGCAGTGGGGGTTAATCATTATATCGACAATAACGACCAATCCTGGGAGGTAACCATTTGGAATACCCATGCAATGCACACTTTACTGGGTTTGATGTATCTGACCGACGGTGATTTGGCTATGGCCGTGAAACATTTCGAGAAGATTGTTTATCTGAATTCAGATAACTATCGTTATCAGTTAGACAAAAGTTTTTCCGGAGGCAATTGGCGCAACATTTTCAACAACATCGATCCCAAAGAGCATATTTTTACGATGTGGTTTAACAAATCTTATTTTCAGCAAAATGATTTTCAGTCGTTTTTTGAACCACGGGAGCCACACAAATACATGTTGAAACCCACCAGAAGTGCGGTGATGTATTGGGAATCAATTTGGGATAACTACGTGTTGAACGAAAACGTAGGACAACCGTGGTTAACGAAATTGATTTTTAAAGGAATGCCCGGCGATTTCAGCCGCGGATACGGGGTTTCGTATGCCTACCTGCGAAACGGAGTAATGTTACCCGAAGCTACCGTTCGTACTATGCTGTATCTAAAAGCGGAAGAAGATTATCGTACATCTCAGGTTTTGGTTGAAGACGTTGATACGGTGGTATGGAAATATTCTTTTAACAAAAACGTTTACGATCAGGATGCGGATTTCCCGATTTATCGTGCCGCCGGCGTACATCTTTGGCTGGCCGAAGCCTATGTCTATTGGTCGTTTAAGCGAGGCGATGTTGTCAGTCCGTTCACCTCGAACGCGGTAAACATTGTGAATAATGGTAGTAATTACGGTGTCTCGATAATCCGCGAGCAATTGGGCGTACGTGGACGCGTTGGTTTCGGTGGCAGTAACGACGGAATCAAAGTGGGTAATATCAACTACATTCATCATCCGTTTACCAACAAATTATTAGGATATACTGACCTGACAGGTGATTTCGTTGGAAAACAATACATGCTGGAAAACCAGATTATGGAAGAGAGGGCCAGAGAACTGGCTTATGAGGGCGAACGGTTTTATGATTTAATGCGGGTTGCAAAACGCCGTAACGACCCCTCCTATCTGGCAAACCTGGTTTCCGCAAAATTCCCCGAAGATCAGCGTGAAGCCATGCATCAACGTCTGCTCAATCCAAAAAACTGGTACATTAACTTTTTCGACTAACTTTTGAATAAAAAAGGAATAAAAAATGCCAGCTTCATTTGAGCTGGCATTTTTTATTGGCTACAATTTACCGAATGAAGTGAATGTTTTATTTCCCCCTATTCTTCACGTATTTCTCCAGCCATTGGTCTTGCTCCCAAAGGAGGTGCATAATTGATTCGCGGGCAGCATAACCGTGGCTTTCCTTTGGTAAAATCACCAAACGCACCGGTGCGCCCATTCCTTT
>CAJDXF010000016.1_pt1 | contig 17094 bp, 17 predicted proteins | sample 7391791 | NCBI WGS metagenome assembly CAJDXF01 (sample SAMEA7055712, study PRJEB34461) | soil metagenome | biome: terrestrial ecosystem; feature: Peninsula; material: soil | place: Antarctica | collected 2016 | reverse complement strand
GAACAAATGTACCGCAAGGTGATGAATCAACTCAGCGCAATGGAACAACAGTTTTCCGGGCGCAAAGAGGAACTGGAATTTCAAACGCCCAAATAGTGCTGTGAGAAAAATTTCGGCCACATATCTATATGCCGGCAACGAACGTTTCCTGAAAAATGGCACTTTGATTTGCAAAGACGACGGAACGGTTGTGAGTATCATCGACAACGAGGGTGAATTAAGTGAACAGGAAGGCACCGAATACTACAGCGGTTTGTTGGTTCCGGGTTTTGTGAATGTGCATTGCCACTTAGAACTTTCGCATCTTAAAGAGAAAATTGAAGAGAAAATCGGGATTGGCGGTTTTGTGGGAAAAATCAACCGTCTGCGAAATCAGGAAACAGAATCACGCGAGAAGGCGATGCAACTTGCCGACCGTAAAATGTGGGCTGCCGGAATTGCTGCTGTGGGCGATATTTCAAATTCAAAGCTCTCGGTGGATACAAAACTCAAAAGCCGGATATTTTACCACACTTTTATCGAAGCCTTTGGATTTCATCCTTCCCGTGCTGAAATTGCTTTTGATTATGCCCGGTTTGTACAATCGGATTTTCAAGAAAACGGTCTGGCAAATTCTATCGTGCCGCATTCGCCTTACTCGGTTTCCGAATCACTTTTCGACAAAATAGGCGAAAATGCAATCGCCGAAAAGAGTCTTCTTTCTTTTCACAATCAGGAAAGCGAAGCCGAAGATCAGTTTTTTTTAGACGGAACAGGCCCGATTGCCGAACACCTTCAAAACAACCTCGGCATAGACATTTCTAATTGGAAACCTACCGTAAAAAGTTCACTTCTATCGGTGTTAAAATATTTGCCTGCCGAAAATCCATTGATTCTGGTGCACAATACGCGAACTCAGAAAACGGATTTGGAAGCACTCCGGAAAAAGCGGTCGATGAAAAATACATATTTTGCACTTTGTCCCAACTCGAATTTATACATCGAAAATCAACTGCCGCCTGTTTCACTATTACGTGAGGAGAAACTGAATATTTGTCTGGGAACCGATAGTTTGGCTTCCAACCACCAACTTTCTATTTTGTCAGAAATGATTACACTTCAGTTAAATTTTCCTGAGTTAAAATTGGATGAACTTTTAACCTGGGCATCTTTAAATGGTGCAAAAGCGTTGCAAATTCATCATCATTTTGGGAGTTTTGACGTTGGCAAAAAGCCGGGAGTTAATTTGATTACTGGTGTTGATTTCAAAACCATGAGATTGAAAGAAACCGCGAAAGTGAAGCGATTGGCATAAAGAAGTTTAAAGTTCCGGGTTTAAAGTTTCGGGGCTGGCTGAAGGACGCAGTCGGGCAGGTGTAAAGAGGAGGGAAGTTTAAAGTTGAATTGTACAATATAAAATATGGCAACATTTCTTTTTGATAAAATAATTTTTGGTCCGGTGAAAAGCCGAAGGTTAGGTGTTTCGCTTGGAGTTAATCTTCTGCCTACCGACGTAAAAGTATGCTCGTTCGACTGCATTTATTGCGAATGTGGCTGGACTCCAAAAAAATACGAGAAAAAGGTTGTTCTTCCGGTGAGGGCAGAAGTACGCGAAAAACTGAAAGAAAAACTTCAGGAAATGCTTGCCGAAAACGAACTGCCCGATGTGATTACATTCGCAGGGAACGGAGAACCTACCATGCACTTAGAGTTCGAAGGAATTATAGACGATACCATTGAATTGCGCGACAAATACGTTCCCAAAGCACGGATTGCCGTGCTATCCAACGCAACCATGCTCCACAAAAAAGGTGTTTTCAGTGCCTTGCTGAAAGTGGAAGATAACATCCAAAAACTCGATTCGGCTTTTGAGGAAACCATAAAGGTGCTTGATTGCCCCAAAGGAAATTTCAGCCTTGAAAAAGTGGTAAAGCAGCTTACTGATTTCAACGGAAGAGTCATCATACAAACCCTTTTTGTGCGCGGTAGTTTTAAAGGAATTGCAATTGACAATACCACCGAAAAGGAAGTTTCGGCATGGATTGAACTGCTGAAAGTGATTAAGCCTTCGCAGGTAATGATTTACACCATTGCCCGTGACACGCCAATCGATACACTTGAGAAAATCACGTTCGAACAATTAAGTTTAATTGCCGAACGGGTAAAATCTGCAGGTTTTGATGTGCAGGTTTCAGGCTAAAAACTACATAAAACGTAATTATAATGTGGTCCTATACCATTCCGAGCTGCGGCCCATCCAACGGATTCCGGCAACAAAACCTTTCAGCTTCAATAAATCGTCGCCTTCCAGCCAAGCATAGCAATCATAGGTTTTCCCTGATTTTGGGTCGTAAATAGTGCCACTTTTCCATTCTTTGGATTTAGAATCGTGAACTAAACCGCCTAGAATCTGCAATCCTACAAGCGATCGGCTCCGTAATTTTTCATCAGGGTTTTCTTTGTCTTTAGGTGCCTGGCCATCTACGTATTTTTCGGGGACCATATAAACAATGGTACCAATGTATTTCCCGGCTTCTTTCTTTATCTCGATTTTGGTGGTCTTCTCGTCGTTCCACCAAATCCCTGCAACTTTATCCGCTTCTTGCGCAATTCCGGTAAGAAAATAAGTACTGAGAATCAAAAGGATGAATAATTTTTTCATAATTTTATGTTTTAAATAAGCGATAAATATATAAATATTTGAAATCCAACATCTGCTTTTGAACTATTTTTTAGAACTTACCGGATATGAAAACTATAAAACGAATTCTGATCGGCCTTTTTGCTCTTATTGTCCTTGTACTGATAATTGGATTTTTTGTTTTGCAGAACATAAAAAAAGGATCGATTCCCGATTATAACAAGGATGTGTCTTTTCAAGCACTTACAGCGGAAGTGGAAGTTTTGCGTGATTCGCTTGGTATTCCGCATGTTTATGCAGAAAACGAAGCTGATTTGTACCATGTGGTTGGGTTTACAATGGCCCAGGACCGCTTGTGGCAAATGGATTTGCTGCGGCGCGTTACACAAGGTCGCCTTTCCGAAATTTTAGGGAAAGACCTAATTGATACTGATCTATTGATGCGCGCCTTGCGGATACAAGAGAAATCAGAAAAAATATTGGCTGGTTCTTCTTCTGAAATCCTTTCCGCGCTCACCGCTTTTTCAGAAGGCGTGAACCATTATATCAAAAACTTCCCTCTCCCGCCCGAATTCAAAGTGTTGGGTTACAAGCCCGAAAATTGGCAGCCTGTGCATTCAATTAATCTAATTGGCTATATGTCTTGGGATTTAACTTCGGGTTGGGGAACTGAACTACTGCTTCACCAATTAAAAAATGAAATTAGTAAAGATCAAATCGGAGAATTAATTCCACATCTTGAAAATCATAAAACGGCCATTTATCCTGATTTTCATTCACCAAAAATTGAAATTGGCGAAACCATTTTATCCGCAAGCAGCAAGTTGGAAGGGTTGGGTGCGCAAATATTTTATGGGAGCAACAACTGGGCGGTTTCGGGCAAAAAAAGCAACACCGGATTACCGCTGCTGGCCAATGACATGCACCTTGGACTAATGTCTCCTGGGATTTGGTACCAAATGCATCAAACAGCCGAAGGAAAACTTAATGTGAGTGGTTTGGTTTTGCCGGGACAGCCTTTTGTGATTGCCGGACACAATGATTCCGTTGCATGGGGTTTGACGAACGTTATGGTTGACGACCTCGACTTTTATGCCGAAACGCTTAACGCTGATTCCACTCAATATTTGTTGGACGGCGAGTGGAAAGACCTCCTTATTAAAAAGGAACCAATAAAGACCAAGGAAGGGGAGACCATTGAAAGAATATTGAAATTTACTCACCGCGGGCCGATTGTCAATCCACTAAAAAAAGATGCCGGAATTCCATTGTCCATTCGTTGGTTGGGAAACGAAATGAGTAACGAAATTCGTTCCGTTTTTCTGTTGAACAGGGCAAAAAACTGGTCTGATTTCAGAGAAGCCACAAGTACATTTACGGCGGTAAGCCAGAATATAGTTTATGCCGATGCTGCGGGAAATATTGGGCTGCAATGCAGTGCAGGCGTTCCGATACGCGAAGGGAATGGAATTCAAATCTTCCCCGGAGACTCATCAAAATACGATTGGAAAGGGCTGGTTCCGTTTGAAGAATTACCCTACGAATTCAATCCTGAGCGGGGCTATGTATCTTCAGCCAACAACAAAACTGCTCCCGACGATTACCCCTATTACATCAGCTATTGGTATGCACAACCCGATCGCATCGATCGCATCCGGGAAATGTTGGAAGAAAAGGAACTGCTTGGAATTAAAGACTTTCAACGAATACAGGCAGATGTGAAATCGAAAAAAGCGGAGCAAATGACACCGGTATTTCTATCAGCCTTAAACAACGAGGACGGATTAAATTCGAAAGAAAAAGCAGCTCGGACAGAGCTTCAAAACTGGAATTATGAACTGACACGTGAAAGTGCTGCGGCATCGCTGTTCGAAGTCTTGTACCGTAAAGTATGCGAAAATCTGATTAAAGATGATTTGTCTGACGACATAAACACACCCCAAATCGAAACATTCGATTCAATAATAGCCCGTTCTTTTAAAGAAACAGTTGCCGATTTGAACGAAGAATTAGGCGAAGACATTCAGTATTGGAACTGGGGCAAACTCCATACGTTTACCCTGTCGCACCCACTCGGAGTGGTGGATATACTAAATAAAATATTAAAATTGAACCGGGGTCCGTTTGCTGTACCCGGAAGTTACCACACGGTTGGTCCGTATTCGTATTCCTACAACAACTTGTATAAAGTAACCCACGGTGCTTCACATCGACACATTTTCGATGCAAGCAACTGGGATCAATCAAAAACTATAATCCCCACCGGAACCAGCGGCATACCAGCAAGCGAGTTTTATCTTAATCAAACGGAAATGTATTTAAACAATCGCTATCATTCCGACCCCTTCAGCAAAAAAGAAGTTGAAAAGGCTGCAAAATACAGGATGACGTTGCTAGCAGAATAGATTTTCAATTTCGTTTAAAAGTAAAGGCCATTCCAAAATACTTCGGAATGGCCTTTACTTTATAACAGCTATTACTATAAGGTGTCGCGGAAATATTTTACCGTTCCAACTTTTAATTCCATGGTCGCATCTTCGTCACAAACAATCATACCTCGTGGGTGATTTTGCAAAGCCGAAAGGGTCCACATGTGATTGATTCCTTCCTCTACAACATGCTGTAATGCTCTGGCTTTTTTATAACCGCTCACCATAATAACTACCTCATACGAGTCGAGCACCGTTTTCACGCCAACCGTAAGCGATTGCTTGGGCACTTTGTCGAGGTCGTTGTCGAAAAACCTTGAATTGGCCATGATGGTATCGTAGTTCAGGTTTACCAGTCGGGTGCGCGAACCCAGCGACGAACCCGGAACATTGAACGCCAGATGCCCGTCGGCACCCATGCCGCCAAGGAACAAACGAATACCGTTGTACGAATCAATTTTAGCTTCAAAATCGGCACATTCTTTCTCCAGATCAGGTGAATTTCCGTCTAAAATGTGAACGTTCTTTTTATCGATATCCACGTGGTCGAAGAAATTGGAAAACATGAAGGAATAATAACTTTGGGGATGATCTTTCGGAACTCCCACATATTCGTCCATATTGAAGGTTACCACGTTTTTAAAAGAAACCCGTCCTTCCCGGTTCATTTCAATCAGCTTGTTATACATACCGATAGGGGTTGAACCCGTGGGTAATCCCAGCGTAAATGGACGGTTTTGCGTTGGCGCATATTGGTTGATTTTTTCCGCAACATAGTTAGCGGTCCAATTGCTGATTTCGTCGTAGTTTTTGTTAATTACTAATTTCATGTGTTTTATAATTGTTTGTTTTTTAATAGTAACCCATTGAACTCGCCATAATCATGCTCCTGTCTGCCCGTGGTAGGCAGGTATCTCAAAAAGATTTTTGTTATGGCTAGTTTCATATTTTAAATTGTGATGATTAAAATAATCCTTCCACCGATTTTTCGAGTTTGAAGGCTTCTTCGAGAAACTCATCCACGCTTAGGTTTCGGTGATAAACCATACCGTGTGTGGCGCGTAACAGTGGCGATTCGTTTTGGTAGAAGAAATTTTTGCCCAGCAAAAATTGAATTTGTTTGTGCTGTTCAAACCAAATTTGCTGTGTAAGTTGACTGAATTTGCCGTCGAGCTGATAGCTTGGGAACGAAGCATTAACCTGTGTAACATAACATTCGGAGAATGATTTTTCGAGTGTTGCCAGTGAATTCAACGAAACCGGTACAATTACTTCCACATCCCATGGGTTGTATTTGAACCAAACATTGCGATAACCTACAATACGTAGGTTGCTCAAATCTTCTTCTTTGCTCCAGGCCTCCACGGCTTTTGCAATGGCTTGCAACACTTTGTAATGTGTGTCGGGGCCGCTGCCTTGAGGATCCATGGCCAAACTGATGACCGTAGGTTTATACTTTCTGAAATCTTCGAGAATTGGCAACACATCCCCTTCGTAGTCGGGCTGGCTGGATGAGCCGCCACGGTTATAAAAGCTCAGACGTAAATGATGAACATTCTGCACCATTGTGCCATAATGTGCCCAAACTAATTCTTCTTCCAACTCGCGGATGGTGCCTTTCAGTTTTTGTATTTTTGGCGGATTAGTACCCCCATCATAACTATTCTTGAGCGATGAAAGGATTTCATAAATGGTTTCACGTAATCCGTCTTTGTTTTTAATTTCCCAAATATCCACCATTGCTCTCACTAAACGATGGCAAACTCCCCGCCGTTTTTCTTCTTCGTTTTGATCCGCTACGTTATCTAAGTAGTGGTAAACGTCTTTATCCCATTTGTATTTGTATCCGTAAGTGAAAAAATCGGGATAATCAGTCATTTCAATTTTATCGTCGTTTAACAGGTCCTTGGTATCAATTAGCAAATCTGTAAGAAAACTGTTTGTGACTGCGGTGAAACCTGACGTAAGAACTGCAAAGTGCATTTCGTTGCTGGGATGGCGCGACTGGCGGTTGGTGGAGGGCATAATGCCCAGCATAATGTCGTCGTGGTGAGGGCCGGTGTGATAAAATACCTGGTTTTTTTCGTCTTCCATTCCACGGTGTATTTTTGCAAGAATGGAGTCGATTACGCTTTGTACTGTGTCTTGATTCAGGTTGGGAATCATTCGGCAATACTTGTCTGCTTTCAAATCATCCATTTCCAGTTTCGCTCCGAACTTGTTTATTTTTTTACAGAGTTCAATTATGGCACGTTCAGTCTTTTTATGTGTCCAGGGGCCGCTTTTGTAGAAATGATCGATGCTGTCTTCCAGTGTCACCGCTGCGCCATCAGTCAAATAAAAACGACTGTTTTTTAATTTTTGAAATGCCGTGGCAGGAGCTATCACATTAGGGCTGCTTTCCACAGCCAGTTTTATGGTGTCAGCGATCGCTTCACCAGCTGCATAAACGATTACTTTATTGTTGGGATTGAAACATAATGTGCCAAGACCGATAGTAATTACAAGACGTTTTCTGGAAACTTCGATGCCGCCCAGATCTGTCGCCAGAACAGCCTGCGTTTCAAAGTTAGTCCCGGTTAACCGTGTGGTTGAAAAATGGTCCGTTCCCTGCGTGTTAAACGCGATGTGTCCGTCAGGCCCGATTCCACCAAGGAAAAACCCGATTCCACCTTTTTCGCGGATTTTGTTTTCGTAGTTGGTGCACCAATTATCAATCATGAAAATTGATTCTTGCTGGAGTTTTTCCAGGTTGGTTTTTGCGGCGCGTACACGAAGTGTCAAATCGATGGAATAATCGGGGAATATTTCCTTGAAACTTTTCCCTTGGGCAAGTTCAATATCTTCCGATCTGATCAACAGCGATTTTTCTTTATTCAATCCAAAACCTTCGATGTAGTTGATTTTAGCAAAGTTGTAAAGACTGTTGTGCTGTTCGGAGCTTATGGGGTAGAAATCGCCCATTTGCACAAATTGCAGTTGGCTCAGATCAGGCTTTTTTATTCCTTTTAAATCGTATTTCTTAAGAATATCCTTCCCGTTTTTTTTGTCCCAATTGTCCAGTAGCAAATGAACAAAACGGATGAAATACTGTGCTGTTTTACTGGTAGGCAAACTAATCACGCCCGTAGGGTTTTCGCTGACCCATTCAAGAAAACTTAATGCGGAAAGCAGCCCGAGTTTAGGAAAACTTTCAACCGTGATATACGGCGAAGGAGTGGTTATTTCCTTAATATTTGCTTCCTGAAAGAAAGCTTTTTCGACTTTTGTGAATTTATTTTCCATATTTTTTATTTTGAAATTGATAACTTTTCCAATGCGTAGGCGGCAGCGCCCATTGTCCCGGCTTTCGAACCCAACTCGGAGAATTTTATTTCCGTGTTGTTACTGATGTCGAGGTTGCTGTATGTATTAATAGCTTGCTGAATGGGAGCCAAAATAAACTCGCTGGCCTCAGCTACCCGCCCACCGATAATAATAAGTTCCGGATTGAAAATATGAATGAGGTAAGTAATACCGCGCCCCAGCCAGTGACCCGCTTTTGAAAATAGGGATATGGCAAACTGGTCGCCCATTTTGGCAGCCTGAATAACCGTATTGATATCTATTTTTTCCAAATCGCCATCTACCAATTCGATTATCAAAGAAGAGTTGCCGTTCATGATTCCTTCTTTTGCCATACGTGAAATTGCAATTGCTGATGCAACTGTTTCCAGGCATCCCTGTTTACCACAAGTGCATAAAACACCGTTGTTGACAATTGGCAGATGTCCAAACTCGCCTGAATAACCCGATTTGCCTGAATAAAGCTTCCCGTTGATGATAATTCCAAGGCCCAAACCCCAGTCGACCTGCAGCATCAAAACATGTTTTTTGTTTTTAGCAAGTCCAAAATGTTGTTCAGCCAGGGTTCGTACTTTTGTGTCGTGGTTGAAAAAAACAGGGATACCGAAAATCTTTTTCAGTTCACCAAATAAATTATCGATTTCGGGAAAATAGGTTTTGTTGATTCCTTTTTTCAAATTCATTAAACCGGGCAATTCAATGCCGGCTGCCAAAATCTTGTCGGGATCAATATTGCTGGCACGGAGTAACTGTTCCAACTCTTCGTTCACACGATTGAAAATAGAGAGATCCGCCTGCATTTTTATCGGAAAATAGTGAGGTCCGCTAACTTCTTCATTATTGCTGCTGAAAATGGAAATAATAGTTCGGGTAACGTTAATGGTTATGCCTACCAAATAGAAACCGTCGCGCACCAGGCCATAAATATTTGGTCGCCTGCCACCGCTCGAATCGCCTCTGCCCAAATCCTGAATAAGCCCGTCTTCAAGCAACTCAATCAACAAACTATTAATTTTCGGTGTGCTTAATTTGAGTTGTTTCGACAGTTCGGAATTTGACAAAGGACCATTAAAGTAAATGGATCGCAATACTTGCTTTTTGTGCCCGATATTTTTTGATTCAACCGCGAGGCTTTGATTCCCCGTGTTTTTAAATAGTTTTTCCATATATCAACGACAAAGATCAGAAAAAAATGCTCATCAAACAAGAATCTTTTTAATAATATTAGAAAGACAGCCTTAGTTTTGTTTCTTTTAAGAAAAAGGGTTCCAACCCAAATTTAACCATAGCAGAGTGTCCAAAATTCATTTAAAAAATAGATGTTTTGGGATCAAAAAAATGGATCTTATAAACCAATCATCATGTTGCTTTTCGAACTGTTTAATTGAAATTCGCTGTATTGGTGTTCAAAACGGTTTTGGCACAATCGCGTCAGGTGATTAATCTCCTTAAGTTAGAATTCTAAAGCTCCTGCATCGATTAACAAGCGAAATGAGCAAAACTACCTTTTGTTATAAATGATTCGGGCATCTACTATTAAGTGAATAACTTAGTAGATGGAAATGGTGAGAATATAATCGTAACTTTCTCCTTTAAAATTAATTAATCTTAATTCAACGTACTGCATTCCACAATTTCAATATGCAAAAAGGCAGCACTCATAAAAAAGACAAGCTCAAGGAATACAAGTTAACCGACAACCTGGAAATATCTCCCGGTGTACATTTCATTTCCTTTCAACGCAATTTTGATTTTAAACCCGGGCAGGTAGTGAAAATAGGCATAGACAAACAACACCCGCCAAGAATTTACAGCCTGTGTAGCAGCAACAAGGAGCATGAAGCCAAAATCTTATTCAACATTAAAGACGACGGATTCTTAACACCCAAATTAGCAGCATGTATTCCGGGCGACAGGATTTTTGTGTCGCAACCCTACGGTAGCTTTACAGAAACATACGGTGACGCCTGGTGGATTGCTACCGGAACAGGCATAGCACCGTTTTATAGCATGTTGAAGTCGGGGCTGGTCGCTAATAAAACCTTGATTCATGGTGTGCGACATTTAAACCAGTTTTATTTTGAAGACGAACTGGAAGAGATACTGAATGAGAATTACATCCGTTGCTGCTCTGGCGAAAGTGCTTGCAATGTAATTCCCGGTCGCGTTACCGATTATTTGAATAATATTCCAAAATTACCCAATGTGAAATATTACATTTGTGGTCAGGCATTAGCAGTTGTAGAAATCCGGGATCTGTTGATTAATAAAGGCATTTTATATGAAAACATATTATCCGAAATATACTTTTAACCAATAACAACAGGAATTATTTTTAAAAATTAAATATCAAAAGCAATGAAAAAATCAATATTTACAATTTTGGCAATTCTTGTTGCCGCAGTTTTTACCCTCGCCCAGGCGCAAACCGTGGATGAAATACTTGGCAAACACTTCAAGGCTGTTGGGCAAGAAAAGCTTATGGACGCAAAATCCTTTTCCATTAAAGGAAAAGTCAGTCAAATGGGAATGGAAATGCCCATGGAAATGAAGGTTAATAAAAGCGGTGAATTTCTGGTCACGATTGAAATGCAGGGACAAAAAATGATTCAGGCTTTCGATGGCGAAAAAGGGTGGATGATTGCCCCGTGGATGAGCGCCGACCCAATGGATTTAACCGGCGACCAGCTTGAACAGGCAAAAGGCCAGGCCAATCTCGAAGGCGAACTGTATGATTATCAAAAGAAAGGAAGCACTGCTGAATTCAAGGGAAAGGTCAACTTAGATGGCAAAGATTCCTACCGAATAAGGCTAACAACCAGCGACGGAAACGAAAAAGACTATTTTATCGATGCTAACTCCTACTACATCACCAAGGTAAAAACGACCATTTCTGCACAAGGGCAAACGGTTGACATCGAACAAATTATGAGTGACAATAAAACCATAGACGGAGTGACTATGCCAATGAAAATTGAATCGAAATCTCCAATGGGAAGCACCGTCATCATTACGGACGAGATTAAATTCAATGAAAATTTTGATCCGTCATTATTTAAACAACCATCCAAATAAGAGTTTACAACTATTAAAGAACAAAAGAGCAAAATATTTGCTCTTTTTTATTACCCATACTCAGGCTTATTTTTTGAACTATTTACTGATACATTCAATTATTTTGACAAAAACGTAGTGCGAAATGTTAATAAATACTAAAAGCCCTTTTTGTCCTGTATTAATTAGTGTCCTATTAAATCACCTTACTAGTCCTAAATAGTTTTGATTTGAAAGCCACAGGTTTTCACAACATCGAATTTGATTCCCAGGACTGAAAAAAATATCCAAATAGTTTCATACTGACAAATGCAATTTTTTTCAAGATTATTTTTAATGTTTTACAACATACTATTAAAACAGTTGATTGTCCGAAATTGTATGAAATAAATTTAAATATGTTCTCCATGAAAAAAGTAGTAATCATTGTCATTTTTTGTACAATGTTTATGGGTGTTGTGCAGTCACAAACATCCCAGATTCCGCTAATCGGATCAAAAGCACCGTCATTTACTGCGGCTACGACTAACGGCGACTTAAAATTTCCCGACGACTTCGGAAGTAGCTGGAAAATCCTATTAAGCCATCCACAAGATTTTACTCCGGTTTGTACGTCAGAACTTTTGGAACTGGCATACATGCAAAATGATTTTGCCAGATTAAATGTAAAAATTGCCGTCCTCTCAACCGATGAGCTTAGCCAGCACGAGCTATGGAAAAAGCATCTTGAAGAACTGGATTACAAAGGGCGGGGAGCTCAAGCTATAGCATTTCCGATTTTGGCCGATTACGACGCTAAAATCTCAAAAGAATATGGAATGTTACACGAACCGACAAGCACGCTTAAAGATGTTCGTGGCGTTTTTATCATCGATCCGGAAAACACAGTTCGCTCCATCAATTTTTATCCTATGCAGATTGGCCGTAACATGGATGAAATTATCCGGATTGTAGAGGCGCTTCAAACCTCTGATCAGGAAAGTGTTATGACGCCTGCCAACTGGAACGAAGGCGACGATGTAATTGTACCATATTTTCCTTTCACTAAGGAGGAATTAGCGGCTAAGCCGGAGCTGAAGGAAGATTACTACAGTGTGGGTAACAGACTGTGGTTCAAAAAGGTAAAAAATTAAATCAACTTTATTCAATAGAAATGAGTTTTTTGATTAAACAGCGAAAAAGGGAGCAGAGGCTCCCTTTTTTATTTGTAGAAAGGTAAAATAAGGTAGGTATAGATGATGCAACCCATACACAGTGCCAGAGCAAATTCGAGCGCAGCAAAAAACACTAAAACAGCTGCAACTGCCATTGCAGTAGTATTCAACTGAAACAGGAATAGAAGAGAGATTATAAGCGACATTAAAAAGCCTAGGCGTGCTGCAAAAATTTTGGGAGCTTTATCGGTGCCTTTTTTATTCAGGTTTAATGCTCCCACCATTTGATAGCTGACAAAGCCCATTGGACTGAATTTTAGTCTTGTGAACCCGCGCACATAAAAGTCGGCCGTCAGAAAAAGAAAGAAAAAAACAGAGTTAAATATAAAACCAAAAAAGACCACTACTATAGCCATTAAAGCATTTATGCGGGTAACCTGTTCTATTACCTTTTCGGTTGAAATGGGGCAAACCAATTGTTTCATTTTTTTCATTTTCTATTGCTTTTACACGCGTAATGAGCAAGGAATAAAGATTTATTTACACTTTATTCTTTTTGATCGCTTTTGGCGCAATGAAATTACAATCTGTTAACAGAGCAAAATAAAGTTCCATCACAAGTTTTTTCTGTTTCCCGTGTCTTATTCATAAGTTTAAAGATTGCAATTTTTGAATGGGCGAAAGGGAAATCATAAAAGAAATAATTGCCGGCGACGAAACCGCTTTCAGAAAGTTGGTTGAAATGTACCAATCGTTGGTGGTAAACACCTGTTTAGGGCTGGTGCACAATTTGGCCGATGCCGAAGACCTTGCTCAGGAAGTTTTTATCGAAGTGTTCCGCTCAATAAATAAATTCAAAGCCAATTCTAAAATTTCGACCTGGTTGTACCGCATAGCCGTCAACCGCTCGTTAAATTTTATCCGCGACAACAAGAAAAATCGTTGGTTCCAATCGCTCGACGAAGTAGTGAAATCCAAAAATGTGGTAATAAAAAGCATGACGGCAAATAAAGCCGATGAACCAGGCTTTCAACTGGAAAATCGTCAGCGTGCTACCATTTTGCATGAGGCTATTGACACGCTCCCAAAAAATCAAAAGGTGGCCTTCACGCTAAGCAAATACGAAGATCTTTCCAATCAGGAAATTTCGGAAGTTATGGAACTTTCTGTTTCAGCAATTGATGCATTGTTGCACCGTGCCAAAAAGAATTTGCAAAAGAAATTATACAGGTGTTACAAAAATAAATGTATTTAAACCACAAGGTTTTACCAGTAGATGTGTCATATAAATAACAAAGCGTTTAAAAATGAATTGCAAGGTTCTACATAAAAAATTGATTTTCTTCCTTGAAAAAGAACTCACGGAAAATGAGATGGATCAAATCAGTGCCCATATCAGAGAATGCGAGAGTTGTGGGCTTTTTTTGGAAGAGATGAGAAAAACACTTGGCATAATCGAAGTGGAAAAAATGCCGGAAACCAATCCATTCCTCTATTCCCGGGTGAAAGTTAAACTGGAGAATCTTGGGGAAACAAGCCCCGCACCCGGATGGTTGGAGCAATTGAAACCGGCTTTGCAGCCCATAGCTTTTTCCATTGTGCTTGTCCTGGGGATTTATTCAGGCTTCAAAATTGGCAATACCGGTGAGCAAACCATCGGGACCGCAGTGGCCCAACAAGAAATGATACCTTACCTCAACGAAATGGAAGTGGAACCTCTTGAAACCTTTTTAATGGATTGATGATGATTACACGAAACACATACCGGATTTTGATTTGGGCAATTATCATATTGCTCGCTACAAATTTGTCAATGGGGTTTTCATTTCTCTATCACAAACAGCAAGACCAGAAAGTGGCTCAACAGGCGGAACAAACAGCAATTGAAATTCCGGCAGAACAACGCACCCGGTTTTTCAGGGAGAAGTTGGGGTTGAGGTCCGAGCAGGTTGATGTTTTCAGGGAATTGAACCGCGAGTTTAACCGCAACGGACACCAAATTAACGGCAGTCTGGAGCAATTACGCATTGAAATGGTGGTAGAACTGGGAAAAGCCAACCCGAACAGAGAAAAACTGAAAACCATTTCTACTGAAATTGGGGCATTGCACAGCAAACTGAAAACAGTAACCATTGGCTATTATTTGGAAATGAAAGCAATGTGCAACGAAGAACAGCAACAAAAGCTGAACGAGGTATTTATGGGAATGTTAAAAACAAAAGAGGCTATTTCGCTACCCAGGCGTGGTTGGCGCAACAGAGGAAACCGATAAATAAAAACAATTAAAATATTAAAGTAATGAAAAACAGAAAATTAAAAAGACTTGCATGGACATTTATTGTACTAGTAGCAAGCACAGCAGCCGTTTCGGCACAAGGCCGTAGAAACGCAAACTTTGCGAACAACGCAAATAATGCACAAGCTCAAACTTGTTTGAACTACCTGAGCAATTTGACGGAAGACCAAAAAGCAAAAATTGCAGATTTGGAAAAATCGCACCAGGAGACAATGATCCAGTTGCGCACGGATCGACGTTCTACCGTTGACGCTATTGAGAAAAACGAGATCCGGGGCGACATGTTAAAAAAGACAAAAGCGCACCGAACAGCAGTTAAAAACCTGCTCACCGAAACCCAACGAAAAGAGTATGAACTGTTGCACGCACGGGACAACAACTTCAGGAACCAACAATTTCAAGGTAACCGTGGCAACCGACTGGGAAACAAGCAAGGGTTAAGGCGGGGAAACCGCGGAAATTATGGCCGTAATTTTAGTAACTGCCCACGTTATATAATTAATGAATAACCGGTTCTATTTCATCAATCCCAGTCCTTCGTTTGCAGAGACATCGGCGGGGTTCAACAGTTTCACCTTGTTGAATAGCACTTTTGCTTCGTTGTAATTGCCCTGAAAATAGGAAGTCCAGCCCAGCATAAGCAGTCCGTCGTAACCAAAAGGATACAAATCAACAACTTTTTTAAACAAGGTGTGTGCGTTGTTGTACTCTTTTCGTCCGTAATAGACCAGTCCAAGCCGGTACAAGGCCACCGTGTTGTTCGGGTTTATTTCGAGGATTTTATGGTACAGTGCGATTACTTCGTTCCATTTTCCCAAAGCTGAAAGTGGCAGAATTAAGCCAAAGCGGGCTTCTTCGGAGTATGGTTTTAGTTTTTGCGCAGTAGTGTAAAAAATCACCGCCTCGTCGAACAGTCCCGCATTATAATTCAGCCAGCCCAAACGTAGATTTATTTCGTACGAATTTTCAGCATAAACTTTTTTCAGTTCGTCCATTGCCGCCGAAAAGTCGCCCGTTTTTTCCAACCCGTAACTTTTTGAGAAGGCTGTTTCCAACACCTGTTGATTGACTTGCGCTTCCACCGTAAATGCCACGGATGACAATAGGATAATTGCTATTTTTAATTTTAAAAACTCCATGATACTCCTGCTGTTAAAGTGTGTTTTGTAAAGTTGTAATTTATTGATTTACTTTCAACCCCAGCTATATAAACCCGATACCTTTCCTCCACATTTTGGTTGATATAACGAAAAGTTAGTTGTCCTTTTTTGCTAATTGGAAGATAAACACTACCCGTAAATTTATGGTCCGATTTTCCCGGAATATTAGAAACAACATAACCCGCCGCTTCAATAAAATTCTCCATGTCGCCAAGTAAATATTGCCCAGACAAATGGGCTTTTCCTAATTTTGCGCTGCCCGAAATCCCAAACGTGTTGTAACTGAAACTGTTTTTAGAATCAGATTTAAAATAAGCCCGTGGTGTGATGTCAAAGTTGCTGTTCGAGAAAGGGTAAAACGTTACCCATGCCGAAAGTTGCGTAAATGGTTCATCATAAATATTGGCGAAGTTCACTTCTGCTCCTGGTGATAAGTTTCCAAAATGGGACCAGACTGAAGTTGAAAAAATAAAATCGAAAAAATTGTTATCCACTTCCGTAAAATTTCGAATCGAATTATTGTCTAACCAGCCTGCGAAATAAGACGAATTGCCCCAAAGAACACTTAATGCCGGCGACAAATGGATTTTTTGTCCCAACACAAAATGGGGACTGATAAAATACTGGAACTGATTGGTTTTGGAGGGGAACGTTGTTTTCGTTCCCCAATCTACCATTTGTTCGAGGGTGCTTTGCAAATACGTTAAGTTGTGGTTTATCGAAAATCCTGGCAGAATTTGATGACTCAAATCAAACGATTCAAAATGGTAGTATTTCATGAAAAATGCTTCGCCATAATCATCGTTTACGTTGGCTTTTTTGCCCAAATCTAGTGCGGTCAATTGTTCGAAATCGGGGTTAAAACTATAGCCACCTTCCAATGCCACTCGTAACATTTTGCTTTTTTTGAATCGAATTTCATTTTTCAGGGTGTCGAAAAAATCATTGGACAACTTTATCGCTTCGGCTTTTCTTCCCGAATAAACCAAACTGTAATAAACATATTCCTGCAACCACTCAAATTGCTGGTCGTTTT
>CAJDXF010000005.1_pt1 | contig 17095 bp, 11 predicted proteins | sample 7391791 | NCBI WGS metagenome assembly CAJDXF01 (sample SAMEA7055712, study PRJEB34461) | soil metagenome | biome: terrestrial ecosystem; feature: Peninsula; material: soil | place: Antarctica | collected 2016 | reverse complement strand
GGTAGATCCAACCAACAATGAAATCAAGCCGGGCATAAGTTATATGTCTCAAAATAAATTGGGTACGGCTGTTTTGAATATTGGTTATGAATGGAGCACGGAAGAAAAAACAGGAAAGTATTACGGGAAATACACTTTCAAAGGTTGGTATCCTGTTTTTGATGTTGAAGTGAATTCCGGAAAAAGGGCGTCACAGTTTGTAACGGTGGAAAAAAAACCTGGAAATACTGCACTTAATGACACTATATTTCAACGCTTTACCTGGAAGGAAACAAACCTTGGGCTCAACACCCGGATTCCTTTTAACTTTTCGCGTGGCAGATTCAACCGGCTTTTGCAACCGGAAATAAAATACGATTTTACTTTGTACGATCATAACCAATCAACTCCTACGCAATTTATAAACGGAAACTATCAATCGATGACTTATCGTTTATACTATCAGCAGCTGCGGCGCAGTAGCCAGCAAGATATGTTTCCTGACTTTGGCTTTGTAGTGGATGGCATATATCGTCATTCTCCATTTGGCCAATTCGATTTAGGAGATTTGAAACTGGCGCAATCCTACCTTTTCTTGCCGGGAATTTTAAAAAATCATGGAATGCGCATCTATTCCGGCATTCAGGATAAAAATACAGCTGAGAAATATGGTTTTTCCGATGCCATCAGATACCCTAGAGGATGGGGTAAAATAAATACAAACCGGATGTTCAGCTTTGCGTTCGATTACAAAATGCCGGTATTTTATCCGGAGATGAGTCTCGGCGGGTTGGTTTACCTTAAACGATTAAAAACCGCGTTATTTGCCGATTTCGCGCATCTTAACGCAAACTTAATCAGCAACGGCAAAAAAAATGGGACTTATACAACAAGTATTTCATCCTTTGGCACCGAGTTCACTTGCGACCTAAATTTGCTACGGTTCTACGCCCCGGTAGAATTGGGTTTTAGAGCATCCTACCTACCCCAAACAGAAAATGTTTATTTTGACCTGATCTTTTCAATCGACTTCAACTCGCTTTAGCGTGAGCACCGTCAATTCGGGGGGCATATTTATGCGCATCGGAATTCCAACCGTACCTAAGCCGGTATTCACATACAACTGCGAATTTCCATAATGGTACAACCCTGCCCAATTCATGTGTATTAGCGATGCAATGCTGAAAACGATTCCGGCCTTCTTAATTCCCCATTGCATGCCGTGTGTGTGTCCAGACAGGCTTAAATCAATATCCTGGCGTTCTTTAACCACAGCATCCCAATGTGCTGGGTCGTGGGTCATCAAAATCTTAAACGTATTTTTTTCAACACCTGCCATAGCCTTTTCCAGGTTGGCGTACTGAGGAAAGGGTGGATGCCCCCAGTTTTCAACACCGATAAGATAAATGGAATCGCTGTCCGAATACAATTTAACGTGCTCATTTCGTAGTAGGTTAAATCCAAAGGCACGATTCGCAGCCACAATGTTTTCGAAGTTTTTATCCTTGGCCGACTCACTTTCCCAGTTCGTGTAATTCCCATAATCATGATTTCCCAAAATGGAAAATGCTTTTTTGTTGTGGGTTATTTCAGTAAATAGGTCTTTCCAACCTTTCAATTCGTTTGCAAAATTATTAACCAAATCTCCAGTGAATAGAATCAGGTCGGGATTAATAGCTTCAATTTCACTTTTTGCCTTTTTTATTATCTTTTTTGAATGCATAAAACCTCCGAGGTGCGTATCCGAGATTTGCACTACCTGATAGCCGTCGAATATTTTCGGCAAATTCTTAAATTCCAGTTCAACACGGTTTACGACAAAACTATTTCTTCCAAACAATACGCCATAAACAACACTACTTCCTAAACAAACCGAAATTATCAATCCGATGTAATGAATAATAGTGGCCCGTTCACGAGGTAAAATAAAACTTAAAAGAAAAAAAACAGTGAGCGGGAGTTTTACCACAAAATCGAGAGATAGTAAGGAGTTGTATATAAGGTAAACAGAATATTCTCCAGTGTTTCGAGCACTGCTAGGCCAGACATACAAAATAAAAAAACTTAATAATAGTACGATGGAATAAACAATCAACACTTTTGGTACCCATTTTTTTGCAGATGATAAAATTGTTTTTTTTAAACTGACAATGGAGGCGTAGGACGTAAATCCGTAGGCAGCCAAAAACAATAGCAGGTAAAAGATTTGAAACGACCTCATGTAATAAATATTTTCTATTTAGTTGAATAAGTACAATAACAAATTCTCAGGAGTTTCGGTTTAATAGTTTTGAATATCAATTGATTATAAACAGAAATGATCTAAAATAAGCCTCTGAGAAACAGTTATTTGTAATTTGTTTGGCAATGATAGGCAAATAACGCTAAATATTTCCCTTTAAACACTTGTTGAATTGCAAATCATTAAAAATGTTAATTCTTAAAAGTGCGGCTTAGTTTCTCTACTGCTTGTAATGTTGTGCCTTAGGTGAATTTCGACATTGTTACAATTAAAACCATGAAATACATTTGTAATCAAACACTGTTAATACAAATGTAGACTACGTGATGTCACTTTAGTTAACTGATTTTATCGAAACGAGATATATGTGTAAATGTATTCAGATTGGAGCTAGAGTAAAATTTAGTAAGTAACATTTCAATATTAATTATTTGGCAATAAATGAACATGCATTTTAATCAATCATATATGACATGTATATACTGTATAGTTCATTGAAACAATATATTAGTATTGGTTATCCATAATTTAATTGAAGTCTTAAGTAATGTAAATGAAATTTACTTAGAATTATTAAATATTTAATAAGTTAGTTTCTTATATACCAGCATATTGAATCTTATAACCTAAACCTATATATAGTACTAAAATTAATTTTTTCTGCTTGTTTTAGGAAAGTTTTGAAAGAATCAATAATTGCTAATTATAAAAAATACATTACATTCGTAAAATCAATACAGATAAGTATTAATTGTGTTAATATGGTGGTGCATTCATAATAGAAAACAGTTGAGATGAAAGACAGGATAAAGGAATTTATGGAATACAAAAGTTTATCGGCCGGAGAATTAGCTGATACATTAGAAGTGCAACGCTCCAATATTTCACACGTTCTAAACGGAAGAAATAAGCCAGGCGCTAATTTCATTGAAAAGCTGTTACTGAACTTCCCCGACATAGATGCCAGATGGTTAATGACCGGAATAGGAGAGATGCTTGTAACCAATGGTAACGCGCTAAACAAAATAAACAAGATTACCTTGGAGTCACCAGTAATAAAACCTTCGGAAAGCCAGCCTCTTAAATTTAATGAAAACACTATCCCTACAACCAAAAATGATTTAAGACCTATAGCGCCTTCGGAAAGCATGGAACGAAAGGATAGCAGCGTTTCTCCCATAAAAAGGATTGATAAAATCGTGGTGCTGTTTAACGACGGCACTTTTACCGATTACGATAAGCATCAATCATAATCGAAGTAGGCTGGTTCACCTTTCAATATATCAGAATTCTCAAAGATCAATTTAATTTTAACGCACAAACGGATTGTTATACCCTTGGTATTATGGTATTTAATAAGCACAAATTAAAGATACTAAGCCTCATTAGACTAGTTAGATTTGTGATAAAATTAAAACACAAATGTGCTCAGCAGAATTGGTAATTAATTTACATATGTGCGAGCCAAAAGTAACTATAAATTATAGCTAAAAAGATTTACAAATCCATTTTACCCCTTGTGGACGCACGAAATTTTAAAGACCGTCTAATTTGCCGGTATTAAAATTTGCTTTCCGCTTACCTCAAGTCAATTGAATTGATCCCTCAATTATCTATTTATCTTTTTTATATTTGCGCTCAAATTGTCAAATGATGAGTAAGAAATTTGTTGAAAACTTTCAGGTAATCGAAAATAAAGCCTTAAATCCAACTAATTTTTTAATTCGATTGAAATCATCTTTTACTTTGCCCGACTTGCATCCAGGTCAATTTGTTAACATCGAGGTAAAAAATTCACCTGAAACCTTTTTGCGAAGGCCTTTTTCAATTTTCGAGTATAACAAAACCGAAAACTCCCTCTCTCTGATTGTTAAAACATTGGGACCCGGTTCAAAAAAGCTAACAGAGATAGAAGTTGGGGATACTCTTAATCTAATTCTCCCACTTGGTAAGGGCTTTACATATCCCAATGTGCAAGACAGGATTATGATGGTGGGAGGAGGAAGCGGTGTTGCCCCTCTGTTATTCTTGGCAAAGCAGTCAGGGTTGCCGCCATCCAGGATTGATATTCTGTTTGGTGCAAAAACCATGAACGATCATATTAATGTTAGCGACTACGAACACTACGCTAAATTTTATTTTTCATCGGAGGATGGATCGCAGGGTGACCCCGGATTTGTTACAGAACATTCAGTATTTATAAATCAACTGAATAATTACACTAAAATATATGCCTGCGGTCCGGTTGGCATGATGAAAGCTGTTGCCAAAGCAGCCAAAGACGCCAGCATATTCTGCGAAGTATCGCTCGAAAATCTAATGGCTTGTGGGTTTGGTGTTTGTCTCTGTTGTATCGAACCAACCGCTGATGGCAACTTATGTGTTTGCACCGAAGGTCCGGTATTTAATATAAATAAATTGAAATGGTAGATTTAAGCATCAACATTCACGATTTAAAGCTGAAAAACCCGGTGATGACTGCATCCGGAACATCTGGTTTTGCCGAGGAGTTGAATGAATTTTACAATGTTTCACAACTTGGTGCTGTGCTGCTGAAGGGGCTTACTCTAAAAAATCGCGATGGCAATGCTTATCCCAGAATGGCAGAAACCGCTTCGGGAATGTTAAATGCGGTTGGATTGCAGAACAAAGGAGTTGACTATTTCATACAAAACATATATCCGCGCATTAAAGATTTCGATACTCATCTGATTGCTAACGTCAACGGTTCCACGGTTGAGGAATACATTGAAGTTACCGAAAAAATAGATGCCCTGGAAAATATTACAGCCATTGAGTTGAACATCTCTTGTCCCAATGTTAAGGAAGGAGGTATGGCATTTGGTATTAGTTGTCCAAGTGCAGAAGCGGTTACTCGTGAGGTTCGGCGGGTTTGCAATAAAACCTTGATTGTAAAGTTATCACCAAATGTTACAGATGTAACAGAAATAGCAAAGGCGGTTGAAGGGCAGGGGGCCGATGCTGTTTCGTTGGTAAACACCTTTTTGGGGATGGCCATTGATGCTGAAAAGCGAATCCCCCTGTTGTCAACTGTTACCGGAGGTTTATCGGGCCCTGCAATTAAGCCAATCGCATTACGCATGGTTTGGCAGGTGTATCAGGCAGTTAAAATACCAATTCTTGGCATGGGAGGAATAATGAATGCAACAGATGCAATCGAGTTTATGCTTGCAGGCTCGTCCGCAATTCAGGTTGGAACAGCAATTTTTAAAGACCCGTTTATCCCCTTGCAAATTATTGAGGGAATTGTGAAATATTTAGAAAAACACAATATGAATTCGGCGAAAGACATAATCGGGGCTCTTCACTTATAAATAAAGTCCAATTGGGAAATTATAAAAATTATTTTTTTTTGTTGAACGTATTTTTGTATTTTAACTGAGTTATTTTATATCATATTAATCGCGGTTTTAGTAATGAGTTTTGATCACCGATAAAAATAAATTGCAATGTGAACATTTCAATTTTTGTCTTGTTGTCTAAACCGTAGATTGCAATTATTTAAAAACCTTAAAAGTCATTATGGCAAATTTTCAAATTGTAATGCCAAAGTTGGGCGAAAGCATCCAGGAAGGCACAATAACCAAATGGTTTGTAAAAGAAGGAGATAAGGTTGAAGAGGACGATTTACTCTTCGAAGTGGCAACAGACAAAGTGGATTCGGAGATTCCATCGCCCGTCGATGGGGTTATCTCTAAAATTTTGTTTCCAGAAGAAAGCCTGGTTCCTGTTGGGGAGGTACTTGCTATCATCAACATGGGAGGAGAAGATGAACCTGCGGAGGAAACAACTGAAGATAAGTCTTCGAAAGAAAAAGAACAGCCTAAAGAAGGTGCGAAGCAGGAAGATTTAGCTGAAAAGGAAGCTCCTGATAGTGATGAACCTGAGGAAGAGGATGACGGTCTTACTGGTAAAACCACTCGATTTTACTCGCCATTAGTTCGAAACATTGCAAAGCAGGAAAAAATATCGCTTAAAGAGCTTGAATCAATTGAAGGTTCCGGAGCAAGCGGCAGAGTTCAAAAAAAGGATATATTAAGTTATATCGAAGAAAAATCTACTGCACCGAAATCAGAATCCAGAAAATCGGAGCCAGCACCCACACGTAAAACACCAGCTGCAATGCCAGTATCCATTGGGGCAGGAGACCAGATCATCGAAATGGGCCGTGTTCGCAAACTTATTGCCGACCACATGATAATGTCGAAACAGGTTTCGCCGCACGTTACCGCAGTTGTTGAAGCCGACGTTACCGAACTGGTATTTTGGAGAAACAAGTATAAAGATGCATTTCAAGAAAAATATGGCGAGAAAATTACCTTTATGCCCATTTTTACCGAAGCAGTGGCAGCAGCATTGGCTGCGTTTCCCATGCTTAACTCTTCAGTGGATGGTGATAACATTATTCTGAAAAAAAATATTAATATAGGTATTGCCGTAGCAAAACCTGATGGTACCCTGATCGTTCCGGTAATAAAAAATTCGGAACAGTTGAATTTGGTGGGATTGGCAAAAGAACTGAACCGTTTGGCCGTTGCCGCGCGCAGCAACAAACTTACCATCGACGAGATTCAGGGCGGAACATTTACCATCACCAACTTTGGAACATTTAAAAACCTGATCGGAACGCCCATTATTAATCAACCTCAGGTGGCCATACTGGCAACAGGAAACATCGAAAAGAAACCGGCAGTTATGGAAACTCCAACTGGCGACGTCATTGCTATCCGGCACAAAATGTTCCTTTCGCTTTCGTATGATCACCGTATAATTGACGGTGCCTTAGGCGGTGAGTTCCTTAGAAGAATTGCCGACAACCTGGAGCAATTTGACATCGAGCGTAAAATTTGAATTTAATTACTCACATAGAAAAATATTGAACGAAATGGATATACCAAAGATCTATTCCATTAAAACTACTGAAAAAGAAACCCTCAGAGATTGGTTTCATTTGATGACCATTGGTCGTGCCATCGACAACAAAGCACCTAATTATTTGAAACAAGCGATTGGATGGTCCTATCATGCACCGTATGCTGGTCATGATGGCATACAGCTGGCCGTTGGCCAGTTGTTTGAAAAGAATAAAGACCACATGTTTTTGTACTATCGCGATATGTTAACGGCTATGTCTTGTGGAATTACCGCCGAAGAGATTATTCTCAATGGCATTTCCAAAGCAACGGATCCGTCCAGCGCCGGACGACACATGTCGAACCATTTTGCCAAGCCCGAATGGAACATTCACAGCACCTCTTCTTCTACAGGCAACCATACTTTGCATGCTGTTGGGGTTGCACGGGCCATCAAATACTACGAAGAAAAAACTGTGGCAATTAGCAGTCAAGGTGAATCATCGGTAAGTGAAGGATTTGTTTATGAAGCATTTAATGGTGCTGACAAAGAAAAACTTCCGGTAATATTTGTTATCCAGGATAATGGTTATGGAATTTCGGTACCTAAAAAAGATCAAACGGCAAATAGGAAAGTAGCCAACAATTTCATTGGATTTAAAAACACGCGCATCATGCATTGTAATGGTAAAGATGTGTTCGATTCGATGAATGCGATGACTGAAGCCAAACGATATACACTAGAGGAATCCAAACCGGTCATTTTACAGGCGAATTGTGTGCGAATGCACTCTCACTCAAATTCAGATGATCATCTTCTCTATCGGAATCAGCTGGAAAGAAATTATGTACAGGAATATGATCCCTTGGCAAAATTCCGCAGGCTGTTAATACGCTATGATCGTTTTACTGAAGAGGAATTGGTTGAAATAGAAGAAATTGCAAAAGCAGAATTGAAAGTAGCACATAGAGCTGCATTGGCTGCCCCGGATCCATCTCCCGATTCAATTTATGATTTTGTTCTTCCTGAGCCGTATAAACCTGAAAAATACCCCGATGGTTTGCACAATGACGAAGGGGAAAAGAAAAAGCTGATCACCGGTTTAAACGAAACCCTTAAAGCAGAGTTCAGACACAATCCCGACACTTTTATTTGGGGGCAAGACATGGCCAATAAAGACAAGGGAGGAATTTTTAATGTGTCAAAAGGATTACAACAGGAATTTGGTAAAAAACGTGTGTTTAATGCCCCGATCGCTGAAGATTACATTTTGGGTACTGCCAATGGCATGTCTAGATACAATGCGAAAATTCGGGTTGTGGTGGAAGGTGCAGAGTTTGCTGACTACTTTTGGCCGGCAATGGAGCAATATGTCGATACGAGTCACGATTACTGGCGCTCGAATGGAAAATTTTCTCCAAACATAGTCATAAGGCTGGCGTCGGGCGGATATATTGGTGGCGGAATGTATCATTCGCAGAATATTGAAGGTTCTTTGGCTTCCATTCCGGGAGTTCGAATCGTCTATCCTTCATTTGCCGATGATGCTGCAGGTTTATTGCGCACCGCCATTCGCTCAGAAGGCATGACTATGTTTATGGAACCCAAAGCACTCTATCAGGACCCAAAGGCGGCAACTGTTATCCCCGATGATTTCGAGGTTCCGTTTGGCAAAGCCAGAATCAGACATGAAGGCACTGACCTCACTATAATAACTTACGGCAATACAACTCATTTTAGCCTTGATGTTGCAAAAAAACTGAAAGAAGAAGGCCATAGCATTGAGGTAATTGATTTAAGGAGTATTATTCCTTTAGATGAAGAAATAATTATTGAATCCGTTAAAAAAACCAACAGAGTTTTGATTGTACACGAAGACAAAGTATATGGCGGTTTTGGTGGCGAATTGAGTGCTATAATTACAGAAAAATCATTTCAGTATCTGGATGCGCCAATTCGTCGGGTAGGTTCTCCTTTTACTCCTGTTGGTTTCAACCGAATATTGGAAAAAGCAATTCTTCCGAATGCCGAAAGAATTTATCAGGCTGCAAAAGAATTAATTGAATATTAAAATAATTTGTAATGAGCAAAATAGTTGTCATTTATAGTTTTCACACCCAGAAATCAAAAAAAGTTGCTGAAAAAGTTATCGAAGCATTTGGGAAAGATCAAATTACGGTAATCAATGCAGAAGAACTTACTACTGAAGTATTCGAAAAAAATGATCATTTTATTTTGAGTGCTCCAACCTGGTTCGACGGGGAATTGCCCAATTACTGGGACGAATTTGTACCGGCTTTAGAGGACATGAACCTAAAAAACAAAACCTTCGCTGTATTCGGATTGGGCGACCAAAAAGGATACTCCGAGAATTTTTGCGATGCAATTGGCATTTTGGTTGAGATATTAGAAGATTGCGGTGCGACCATTATCGGACACATACCATCAGACGGATACACCTTCGAATCTTCTCGGGCACAACGTGGTAATAAATTCGTTGGCCTTCCGTTGGACCAGGAAAATCAGGGCCGGTTGACTCAGGGAAGAGTAGATAAATGGGTTACTCAGCTGAAAGAAGAAATGGGCATCAAGAAATAGAATTGAAAATTAAAGTCAATAGAAAACAGAAGGGTTGTCGGTAATATCGGCAACCTTTTTTGTTTATCTTTGCTATATTTGATAATGATTATTAATTATATACAGTATGAAATCAAAACTTATGCTCTTCATCCTCGTTTTACAGCTCTGCTCAGTAATTGTATTTGCGCAGGGATTAGTTGAGGTAACTATTTCTCCAAAGGAGATGTCGGAAGGAACGCAAACCGCATTTACTGTTTTTATTCCGGAAGCTCAGCCCAAACTGGTTGAAAGCGAATGGAAACGATTTATCAATGATAAATCGTTTTTCGATTTTGCTACAACCGGTACGGCACAAACCGTTGAAAAGGCCTTTATCGGGATTTCAAACATCTTTTCGCAAGAAAAAAAGAGCTTTACAAAAAATGCGTTGAAAGTGGAGAAAAAAGGCGATGAATTAATCGTGAGAAACGTAATTCACGAAGAAGTGACACAAAACCACATTGATGTGTATGCGCGAATAAGTGCAGCAGAAGAAGGTGCGTATTTAAATTCCTTTTTCAAATATTCTGATTCAATCTTCATCGACCAAACCAATGTTCCGGAGGATGTTTTACTATCCTTAAAGTTATACTTACGCGAATTTGGGGTTGAAGCTTACCGCAAGGTCGTAGAATTGCAGATCGCAGATGAGAAAAGCATATTGAGCAAGGAAGAGAATGTGTTGAAAAAAATGGAGCGAAAGAACAAAGGTGAGCACAAATCAATCGACCGTAAGGAAACAAACATAGATGATTACAATTATGATATTGCTATGCATCAAAACGAAATGGATCGTTTATCATTGCGGACTAAAATGTTAAAAGATTCAGTAAGTCGTGTTGGTAAAAAGAGTGTTCAGTATGACTCGCTAAAAGAGAGTATGAAAGACCTATCTAAAGAACGTAAAAAGACATCGAAGAAAATTAAAGGATTGAAAAATAAAATTAAAAGTAATCAGCGTAAAATTTCCAAATCTAATTCTGGTATTAATGCCAATATCAAAGAACAGGAATTACAACAGGAAGTTATTAATTCACAGGAAAATAGAATTCGGGATTTTGAAACGAAGCTGGAAAATATCAGGTAGAGAATGGCATACACATAAGTAAAATTCACGTCATATCACATATGTATTTATTTGTGAATTTGCATTTACAAATGTATTTTAGTTGGTGTATTGAATTAATGGCCCTATTTCAATCTCTTACTCACCATTTTTCAAATATCACATTCTCGTTGAGTTCATTATTGTTAAACAGGGTAAGTTGTTTTATTCTGTCTTCCACTTAGATTTATTTTTTTGCTTACTCGTGTTTCCAAAACTTAGACTAATTTATTCCAATTTAAACTGGGTTTAGTTTTCAAATAGTTTTTATTGATTAATTTTGCACCTTTAAAAATCCAAAAAATTGAAAAAAGTGCTCGACACAAGATATATATTTGTTACCGGAGGCGTTACATCATCGCTTGGGAAAGGCATCTTAGCTTCATCGCTTGCCAAATTGTTGCAGTCACGAGGTTATAAAGTCACTATTCAAAAGTTGGATCCGTACATTAACGTTGATCCTGGTACTTTAAACCCTTACGAACATGGAGAATGTTTTGTGACCGAAGACGGTGCGGAAACAGATTTGGACCTGGGTCACTATGAACGTTTTCTTAACGAAGCCACCTCGCAAGCCAACAACGTTACTACCGGACGTATCTATCAATCGGTGATCAGTAAAGAACGCAAAGGAGATTACCTTGGCAAAACGGTTCAAATTATTCCTCACATTACGGATGAAATAAAGCGAAGGATAAAACTTCTCGGCTCCAAAGGGAAATATGACATTGTTATTACTGAAATAGGCGGAACAGTTGGCGACATCGAATCGTTGCCCTACATCGAATCTGTTCGTCAACTCAAGTGGGAATTAGGATCGAAAGCCATCGTAATTCACTTAACATTAGTGCCTTATCTATCTGCAACCGGCGAATTAAAAACCAAACCTACCCAGCATTCTGTTAAGCAACTGCTGGAAGAAGGAGTACAACCTGATATTCTGGTGCTGAGAACGGAATACGATATCGATACAACGATTAGAAAAAAGGTTGCCTTGTTTTGTAATGTCGAACTCGAGGCTGTTGTGCAATCCATTGACGTTCCGACTATTTACGACGTACCGTTGAAGATGTTGGAAGAAAAACTGGACCTGATCGTTTTAAAAAAACTTGCCCTTCCAATCAACGAAAATATCGACCTTTCGAGGTGGAATAATTTTCTGGAACGCTTGAAAAACCCTAGGCAAACGCTTGAGATTGGATTAATTGGCAAATATGTGGAGTTGCACGATGCCTACAAATCCATTGCGGAAGCGTTGGTTCATGCAGGCTCAGAAAACCGTTGCAAGGTTAACATCAACTGGATTCATTCCGAAACATTAAATTCAGAAAATTATAGCGAAATACTTTCAAAGCTAAACGGGATTATAGTTGCCCCTGGTTTTGGTCACAGAGGTATGAAAGGCAAAATTCTAACGGCCAAATATGCCCGCGAAAACAATGTTCCTTTTCTCGGTATTTGTTTGGGAATGCAGGTTGCTGTGGTTGAATTTGCACGAAATGTATTGCATCTCGAAGAAGCCGATTCAACCGAAATGACACCAAAAACACCTTATCCGGTTATCGACTTAATGGAGCATCAAAAAAGTATTTCTAATTATGGTGGCACTATGCGACTGGGCGCATTCGAATGTCGGATTATCGAAAAGGACTCCAACGTCTGCAGGGCATACAACAAACTAACCATACATGAAAGGCACCGTCACCGCTACGAATTTAATGATGCCTTCAAGGAGCAATTTATTGCTGCAGGCATGGTGCCGACGGGCGTAAATCCTGAAACGGATTTGGTGGAAATTATGGAAATTCCGAAACATAAATGGTTTGTCGCCGTTCAGTTTCATCCCGAATACAGAAGCACTGTGTTAAACCCACACCCTTTGTTTGTTGATTTTATAAAAAATTCGTTAGTTGAAGAAAAATAGAAATGGATAAAAAATCGATTCTTGGAATTGTTCTGATCTTTGCAATCTTAGTTATTTTCTCACTTATAAACCAACCTTCTCAAGAGGAAATAGAAGCTGCGAAGCACCGGAGGGACTCCATCGCCCAGGTTGAACTTCAAAAAGCAATACTGCAACAAAATTCTTCAGAAGAACAAGCTCTTCAAGAGACTCAAGTCGTTGTTCCGGACTCATTGGGCGAATTAAAGCAAAAAACCGATGAATTGGGAGTTTTTGGGCAGGCTGCTATCGGACAGGAAGAGTTTTACACACTGGAGAATAATCTGGTAAAAATCACTTTCTCCAACAAAGGGGGACGTATCTATTCCGTTGAACTGAAAGATTACACTACCTACGATTCGCTTCCACTCATCTTATTTGATGGTCCCGATACGCAATTTGGACTTAATTTCTTTGCACAAAACAGAAGCATTCAAACCGATAAACTGTTTTTTAAACCTGTAAACGACAAAAAAATAACGGTTGTTTCCGGTCCTGAGGTAAAAAAAGGAAGCGAAGGCCGAAATAAATTTAATCAGGAACATCCCGGAGGAGAAGAATCAGTTCAATTTAGGCTTGAGGTAGAACCGGGTCATTATTTAGAGTATGCTTACACCCTGAAATACAATTCGTTTCTGGTTGATTTCGACGTGAATTTTCAAGGTATGGAGCAATACATTGCTTCCAATCAATCTTACCTCAATTTCACGTGGGCCTTTGATGTGCCGCGGCAGGAACGCATCTCAAAATTTGGCGAAGACAGGTACACCAACATAACCTACAAATTCTTTGAAGGAGATGTCGATAATTTGGCACAAAATAAATCGGATGAAGAAAATTTGACTACACGTGTCAAATGGATTGGCTTTAAACAATTGTTTTTCAGTTCAACGGTAATGGCAACCGAATCCTTTCCGAATGCACAAATTCGTCAGGTTAAAACGGAAAACGATCCCGAATATTTAGCTAATTTTTATGCGGATATTGCACTGCCTTACACCTCTGGCCCGCGCGAAACCGTTGGAATGCATTTCTTTTTTGGTCCCAATCATTACCAAACACTCAAACAATACGACATCGATCTTGAGCGCCAGGTTTATTTAGGATATCCTGTAGTGCGTCAAATCAATCAGTTTGTGATTATTCCCATCTTTAACTTCTTGCGCAAATACATCGATAATTTTGGGATAATCATCTTGTTGCTCACGGTTTTCATTAAAATGGTATTGTTTCCATTCACGTACAAGTCATACATGTCGCAAGCCAAAATGAAGGCATTGAAGCCGGAAATTGACGTATTAACCGAGAAATTCGGAAAAGACAAAGCCATGGAAAAACAACAAGCTACCATGGAGCTTTACAAAAAAGCAGGTGTGAATCCAATGGGCGGCTGCTTACCAATGCTTCTGCAATTTCCGATTTTGATTGCCATGTTCTTTTTCTTCCCAACCTCCATTGAATTGCGGCAAGAAAGTTTCCTTTGGGCAACCGATTTATCCACCTATGATTCCATACTTGATTTGCCATTTTCAATCCCATTTTACGGCGACCATGTGAGTTTATTCTGTTTGTTAATGACCATTACCACAGTTATCTCAACCCATTTGAGCCAACAGGCAACGTCAAGTCAAGCAATGCCCGGGATGAAAACGATGATGTACATGATGCCTGTAATGTTTTTATTCATATTGAACAATTATTCATCAGGTTTGAGTTATTACTATTTCCTTGCCAACGTGATCACCATTGGACAAACCTATTTAATCCGATCGTTTGTTGACGAAAATAAAATTCGAGCTCAGATGCAAGTCAATAAAAAGAAGCCGGTGAAGAAATCGAATTTCCAAAAACGTTTGGAAGAAGTTGCAAAACAACGGGGAGTTCAAACACCAAGAAAAAAATAACATTGAAATAGATAATTTTAAAGCCGGATAGATTAAACTCTCCGGCTTTTTCGTTTTAGTGCTTTGTTGTAATATTTTCCATAATCGGATATTCTTCTTTGCTGCATTTTGATTAGCTTTGGTTTTATAAAATAATTCTAAACCAATGAGAAAGACTGATTTCCTTTTTACACTCTTTTTATTCTTATCGGTATCGATAAATGCACAGCAAATGTTTACCAGGTATTCCGGTCAGGATATTGGCAAGCCCAAACTAAAAGGGTCTTTTCAATTCGATAAAAAAGTACAAAAATTTACACTCGCCGGAGCCGGCTACAATCTATGGTTTGAGCGTGACGAATTCTATTTGGTTGCTCAGGAAGTAGAAAGTGATTTTATTATCTCCGCCAATCTGAAATTTATTGGAGAAGGGAAAGATCCCCACCGCAAAATTGGTTTGATGATTCGTGAGTCAACTGCTGAAAACGCCGTTTACATGGACGGTGCAGTTCATGGTGACGGTTTGACCTCATTGCAATACCGGAAAAAAACAGGTGCCGAAACGCTTGAAATTCCTATGGAAAAGAAAGAAATTCCAGATTTTGTTCAATTGGAAAGAACAGGAAATACCTTCATTTTCAGAATATCGAAGAACGGACAATCATTAAACGAAGTTGGCCGAACCGAAATAGATATAAACTCTAAAGTTTTCGCTGGAATGTTCATCTGTTCGCATAATGTTGATGAATTGGAAAAGGCTGAATTTTGGAATGTTAGAATTGAAAAGCCCGCAGCCAAAAACGTTGACGGCTACCAAAAACCGTCACCAAGCCGCTTAGAAACCATCAATGTTGAAACTGGAGTTCGCAAAGTAATTTATGAAACTGATAAGCACATAGAAGCACCCAACTGGAGCCGGAACGGAAAGTTCCTGATTTATAATTCGGAAGGAAAACTGTATAAATTCAATTTGAAGGATGCGCGGATTTCCGAAATAAACACGGGAGAAATTACTGCGAATAATAACGATCACGGAATTTCTTTTGACGGAAAGACACTTGCTATCAGCAGCAGCGGAATAGACTTGACCGGAAAGCGACATTCATTAATTTATACTGTTCCGATAAAAGGCGGCATTCCAAAACAAATCACCGAAAGAGGCCCATCCTATTGGCATGGCTGGTCGCCTGATGGGAAATGGCTGACCTATTGCGCCGAACGGGAAGGGAATTACGACGTCTATAAAATATCTTCAAATGGCGGTAAGGAAATAAGATTGACTACTGCCGAAGGTTTGGATGACGGCCCTGAATATTCACCCGATGGGAAGTACATTTATTTCAATTCTGTCCGAACAGGCTTGATGCAAATTTGGCGCATGAAACCTGATGGTTCAGAGCAGGAACAGGTCACGACCGATCAGTTTCAAAATTGGTTTGCACATCCTTCGCCCAACAATAGAGAGATGATCATTATTTCATACCTGCCCGATGAAGTTCCTGCCGGATCGCACCCGCCAAATCAGCGAGTGATGTTACGGTTAATGCCAGTCAACGGAAGTGAGATAAAAACAATCGCTTTTTTGTATGGCGGACAAGGCACCATCAATGTACCTTCCTGGAGCCCCGATTCCAAACACGTAGCTTTTGTTTCTTACACCTATTAATTAAATAAATCATTATGAGAAGCTTAACATTTTTTCTATTAGCGACGTTTTTTTTGTTTTCCGGGTTAAATGCCCAGGAAAAATACAACGGATTAAACACGGACCTCGGAAGTTTATACCGTCTTTCCGATGCAAAAACCAGATCCATCAGTCCTGAAAATTTTACCGGAGAAAAAGGAAAAGGTGGAATGGCCACTTTAGAGAATGGCACAGCTGCCAATGCCGGACGGGAATTAGGTCAAGGCTGGAAGTTGAACCCGTTCATTCACATTAAAGAAGGTGAAACGTTTACTTTGGCCGAAATAAATGAATCGGGTTGCATTCAACACATCTGGATGACACCAACGGGAAATTGGCGATTTTCCATTCTTCGTATTTATTGGGACGATGAAAAAGAACCTTCGGTAGAATGTCCGGTGGGCGATTTCTTTGGAATGGGCTGGGGTGAATATGCACACTTAAATTCCATGGCGGTTTCAGTGAATCCAGGAAGTGCATTCAATTGCTACTGGCAAATGCCTTTCCGCAAAAAATGTAAAATTACGATGGAAAATATTGACGTAAGGCCGATGACATTATATTACCAAATCGATTATTGCCTGACCAAAGTGCCGGATGATGCGGCCTATTTTCATGCGCAATTTAGAAGAACAAATCCAAATAAATACAAAGAGGATTATACAATACTTGATGCTGTGAAAGGGAAAGGGCAGTATGCTGGAGTTTATATGGCATGGCAAGTGAACAATAACGGATGGTGGGGCGAAGGTGAAATTAAATTTTT
>CAJDXF010000004.1_pt1 | contig 18475 bp, 21 predicted proteins | sample 7391791 | NCBI WGS metagenome assembly CAJDXF01 (sample SAMEA7055712, study PRJEB34461) | soil metagenome | biome: terrestrial ecosystem; feature: Peninsula; material: soil | place: Antarctica | collected 2016 | reverse complement strand
AGAATTGAGGTCATAAAACCTGCACCTCCTTCAATAAATTTTTGTTTCAACTGGCTGTGTAACGATTTTCCTTCTTCAGCAGCAGCATAAGCCGCCTCTTCCTGATCAGGAGTTACATTTACCTTTGCAGCAGTTGCTTCTGGAGCGGCCGCCTCATCCTGGGCTACCACAGCATTTGATGCCATAAAAAACAGCACCCCAAATACAGCTATTAACGCGAATAGTCTTTTCATAATTGATTTGAATTTGTAATTAATAATCTCTTAATTTTAATTGTATTGATTCTTTGTTTAAAAAATTTCAAGTTAGCGAAAAAAATAACCCTTAATACACTTTCTTCAAAAAAACATCAAAAAACATTAAAAAACAGAACAATTTCTATTGCTGAGAGCCTTAAAACACCCCATTCCCGGCAAATCGCGGAGAGAGGGGGATTCGAACCCCCGGTACCGTTTCGCGGTACACACGCTTTCCAGGCGTGCCAGATAAACCACTCCTGCACCTCTCCAAATCCTCTACCGGCATAGCCTGAAATTGAGGGCTGCAAATTAATAAAAAATTGCGAAATAAAAATAAGCTATGTACTAATTTCTCCCCGCAAAGCCTTATTAAGATATATTTTAATTTCTCTACGCCCAATGTTCTGCCCCAACAGAAACATTAACTTCGTTATTGCTGCTTCAGTTGTCATATCCTTTCCCGAAATAACCCCGGAATTTAGCAATTCCATGCTCGTTTCGTATTGCCCCATGTTCACACGGCCACCTTCACACTGGGTAACATTTATTATAATTATTCCTTTATTAATTGCCTCTTTTATCGCACTAATAAGCCACCCGGAAGTAGGAACGTTGCCTGACCCAAAAGTTTCGAGTACAACTCCGCGTAAATCCGTGATACCCAAAATGGAAGTGAACACTTTTTCACTAATTCCCGGAAATATTTTTAAGATGGCCACATTATCATCGAACTTCGTGCTCACTTTTAAAACTCCATTATTTTCTGTACGATGAATAAATTCGTGGTTGTATTTGATATCAACACCCGCAACGGCCAGTACCGGATAATTTACAGAATGAAAGGCGCTGAATTGCTCTGAATTTCTTTTAACTGTTCTGTTTCCCCTGAATAGTTGAAAATCAAAATAGATGCATACTTCGGGAACCATGCCTTTTCCACCGTGCTTCGTGGCAGCAATTTCAACGGCAGTGATTAAATTTTCTTTTCCATCGGTTCGGATTGTTCCTATGGGTAACTGGGCTCCGGTTAAAATAATTGGTTTATCCAGATTTTCGAACATGTAACTTAATGCTGATGCGGTATAGGCCATGGTATCAGTACCGTGCAAAACAACAAACCCATCAAAATCAGTATAATTTTCACGGATCGTATTGGCAATTTTAACCCAAATTGCAGGGTTTATATTTGAGGAATCAAGAGGTGGGTTAAACGTTATAGTTTTAATGGTATAATCAAATTTGTTCAATTCGGGGACATCTTCCAGAATATGATCGAATTTTACGGGGGCCAGACTCCCAAACCCCGGACGTTGCACCATCCCGATTGTACCACCGGTGTAAACAATTAATACTGAGGCCTTGTGGTTTGTTTCTTTCGACATTTTGAGTAGTCGGTTTTTGGCTGCAATTTATCAAATTCCGAACAATTGGCGTGCATTTACTGTGGTAATATCTGCTACTTCTTTCAAAGTAATTTGATAGATTTCTGCCACTTTCTGTGCAATATAGACCAAATATGAACTTTCGTTTCGTCGTCCGCGTTTTGGTTCAGGTGCTAAATAAGGAGCATCGGTTTCAAGAACCAGATTCTTTGGGTCAATTTTTTGGAGCACTTCACCCAAATTACTTTTTTTAAACGTTACTACTCCACCAACCCCGAGCAAAAATCCGACATCAATTATTTTCTGTGCCGCTTGGTGGTCGCCTGAAAAACAGTGAAATATCCCTTTTAAGGTTCCATCCTGTTCCTGTTGAACAATCTCATAAACCTCTTTGAATGATTCCCTGACATGGATAACAATAGGAAGTTGCATGGATTTGGCAAGCTTAATCTGATAACGAAATGCCTCTTGCTGCTGTTTTAAATAAGTAGTATCCCAATATAAATCGATTCCAATTTCACCGATTCCATAAAATTTCTGCTTTTCCAGCCAATATTCAACCGCAGTGAGTTCTTCTTTAAAATCAGCAGAAACTGATGTGGGGTGAAGTCCCATTAAAGGATAGCAGATGTGGGGATAGGAGTTGCTTAAATCCAGTAATCGTTTTATAGTTCCTGTATCGACGTTGGGAAGAACAATTTTCTTCACATCATTATTATAGGCATTCTGCAAGACCTCGTCAATGTCATCATTAAAATCCTCAGAATAAATATGGGAATGTGTATCAATTAGCATGTCGAATTTTCAAAATTTCGACAAATGTATGAAACGAATTTGTCCTGAGCCACAATTCAACTTTATCAAAAAATTAAGTTTTAGCTGTAGCTCAGGACAAATCAAAACGAAAATTCATTTATTTCAGGAGTTTATACAATCCCCTGAGCAATCATTGCATCGGCAATTTTAACAAAACCGCCCACGTTAGCTCCTTTCACATAATCGATTTTACTTCCTGTTTTACCGTAATTTACGCATGTGGTATGGATATCCTTCATAATTCCTTTCAACCTAAGATCTACTTCCTCATGCGACCAATTGATCCGCATACTATTTTGCGACATTTCTAAGCCTGATACCGCAACACCGCCGGCATTTACCGCTTTCCCCGGTGCAAAATTAATGTTGGCAGAAAGGTATTCCACGGCTGCGGCAGTGCATCCCATATTTGAAACTTCTGTTATCATTTTACAGCCGCCTTTTACCAGGTTCTTTGCATCTTCCAAACTCACTTCGTTTTCAGTTGCGCAAGGCATCGCAATATCAACAGGCACCTCCCATGGTGTTTTACCTGGAATAAACTTTGCACCAAATTCACTGGCATAAGGCTCAACCACGTCGTTATTGCTTGACCGCAATAGCAATAAATAATCTACTTTATCGCCTTTTATACCGTTAGGGTCATATATGTATCCGTCGGGACCGGAAACGGTGACTACTTTCCCGCCCAATTGATTTAATTTTGTTATGGCACCCCAGGCCACATTTCCAAAACCGGAAACAGCAATGGTTTGTCCTTCAATTTCCTTCCCGATTCGGTGAAGCATATGCTGAGCGAAATAAACCGCTCCAAAACCAGTTGCTTCCGGCCGAACGACACAACCACCCCAGCCTAAGCCTTTGCCGGTTAGCACTCCTGTAAATTCGTTTTTCAATCGTTTATACTGACCAAATAAATATCCTATTTCGCGCGCTCCTACGCCAATATCACCGGCTGGCACATCAGTATTGGGGCCAATATGACGATAAAGTTCGTTCATAAACGACTGACAGAAACGCATGATTTCCATATCCGTTTTCCCCTTAGGGCTAAAATCTGAACCTCCTTTTCCGCCGCCCATGGGTAAGGTTGTTAAGCTATTTTTCAAGGTTTGCTCGAAACCCAGAAATTTCAAAACACTTAAAGTAACGCTGTAATGAAAACGTAAACCGCCTTTATAAGGACCTAAAGCCGAACTGAATTCAATGCGATAACCGCGGTTAACCTGAATTTCTCCATGGTCATCAACCCAGGGAACCCGAAAAATGATGACACGTTCCGGCTCTACCATGCGTTCCAATATTTTTGCTTGTTGGTATTTTGGGTTCTTTTCATAAAAATCCCAAACCGAGATGACTACTTCTTCTACTGCCTGATGAAATTGGCTTTCGCCGGGAGTTTGTTTCTTTAAATTCGTGATAAATGCGTTGATGTCCATTTTCATTATGATGGTATTTATAAATTAGAGCCAAAGATATATATCTTAAAAAGAATAAAGAAAAAACCACCGATACTTTGAACAATTTACCATAACACTTTAAACCAATGCATTACTCCAAATCTAACCACATAAAAAAACAGAGTCTGACAATTATCAGATAATTTTGAGCAAAAAAAGCTCTTTTGCCGTAGCAAAAGAGCTTTTAAATAATATTGTATCGGGATTTTTACATCATTCCACCCATACCTCCCATACCCTGTCCGCCTCCCATTGCCATTGGCGGATTGTCTTCTTTCTTCTCGACAACTACGGCTTCTGTGGTGAGGAACATACCTGCAATAGAAGCTGCATTTTCCAGTGCTACGCGGGCAACTTTTGCAGGATCAATAACTCCTGCTTCGTACAAGTTCTGGTATTCGTCGGTGCGGGCGTTATATCCAAAATCGCCTTTCCCTTCTTTAATTTTCTGAACGATTACCGCACCTTCTTTTCCGGCGTTTTGTACTATTTGGCGCAAAGGTTCTTCAATTGCACGCTTAATAATCTCAACTCCGGTTTGCTCGTCGTCGTTTTCCACCTCAATATTTTTCAATGCATCAACGGCACGGATATATGCAACACCACCACCGGGCACGATTCCTTCTTCAACAGCTGCACGGGTTGCACTCAACGCATCGTCAACACGGGCTTTTTTCTCTTTCATTTCCACTTCTGATGCGGCGCCAACATAAATTACGGCAACGCCACCAGCTAATTTAGCCAAACGCTCCTGCAATTTTTCGCGATCATAATCGGATGTAGTGGTTTCAATTTGCTTTTTGATTTGGCTGACACGTGTGGCAATAGTTTCCTGGTTGCCTGCACCGTTAACAATTGTAGTGTTTTCTTTATCAACCGTAATCTTCTCGGCCTGACCCAAATTGTCCAAAGTGGCTTGTTCGAGTTTCATTCCCGTTTCTTCGGTGATAACAGTTCCACCTGTCAAAATTGCAAGATCCTGCAACATTTCTTTTCTGCGATCACCAAAACCGGGGGCTTTCACTGCACAAACTTTCAATGAACCGCGCAAACGGTTTACCACCAGAGTTGCCAAAGCTTCACCGTCAACATCTTCTGAAATAATCATTAGCGGGCGACCTGTTTGGGCCGTTGCTTCCAACACCGGAAGAAGATCTTTCATGGTGCTGATCTTTTTATCGTGAATCAGAATATATGGGTTTTCAAGTTCGGCAGCCATTTTTTCTGCATCCGTAACGAAATAGGGAGAAATGTAGCCACGGTCGAATTGCATACCTTCAACTACATCAACATAGGTGTCTGTTCCTTTTGATTCTTCAATCGTGATAACACCTTCTTTCTGCACTTTGTGCATTGCTTCGGCGATAAGTTTGCCTATCGTGTCGTCATTGTTAGCCGAAATTTTAGCCACCGATTCGATTTTTGCGAAATCGTCGCCAATGGCTTGTGCTTGCTGCGCAATGCTTTCCACTACTTTAATAACGGCTTTGTCTATACCGCGTTTCAGATCCATCGGATTGGCGCCTGCAGCCACGTTTTTTAGCCCGACTGCAATAATTGATTGTGCAAGAACAGTAGCAGTAGTGGTACCGTCGCCGGCATCGTCACCTGTTTTCGAAGCTACTTCCTTCACCATTTGTGCGCCCAGGTTTTCATACGGGTCAGCCAAATCGATTTCTTTTGCTACGGTAACACCATCCTTAGTTATTTGCGGAGCACCAAATTTTTTCTCAAGAACCACGTTGCGACCTTTGGGTCCTAAGGTTATTTTTACTGCATTGGCCAGTTTGTCAACACCCGCTTTCAACAAATCGCGGGCTTCAATTTCGAATTTAATTTCTTTTGCCATTTTATTTACTTTTTTTGATTTTAATTAAGCGATGTACAAAACATCAGTTTGTGACATTAACAAATAATCTTCCCCTTCGATGTTCAACTCGGTGCCAGAGTATTTTCCGTAGAAAACAACATCTCCAACCTTTACTTCCATGGGTTCGTCTTTTTTGCCGGCACCAACCAACACAACCGAACCAACTTGTGGTTTTTCTTTTGCTGAATCGGGAATGATAATTCCACTTACTGTTTTTTCTTCGGCGGCGTGTGGTAGAACCAAGATCTTGCCTGCCAGAATTTTACCTTTTAAATCTGCCATTTTTAGTTTTGTTTTATTATTAACTAATTAATTTTTAAATCGACACGTATGCTTTGCACATAATGTGCCAGCCGAAATCTCAACCAGAACTCACTAAAAAAAAGGACAAAATTGCATACATACAATAGAAACAATGGCCAGAATCAGCACAAAACCATAGCTATCAATTCATTATATAAAATGTCATTTTTAATGACAGGCTGACAGGTAAAAGAGGTTCGCAGTGTGCCTCTCGTTAGCCGAGCACAGTTACGGTCTTCAATTTGAGGTATAAACACAAAAACAAAAGCCACCCGAAATAAATCGAATGGCTTCAATATGCTTTAAAAGTTTGTTTTCCTAATTCGTAGTATCTAAAGGTGCGGTAGTAGGAAAATTGGGAACCTGATTTGGGTCAACCGCAGTTTCAATTTGCTGGCGCACACGGGATTCGTCAACACCGGCAGTGCCACGTGGGATAAAGGCAGAACCAATAACCGACAGGAACAACAATGTTCCGGCCAATCCCCATGTTGCTTTTTCAAGAAAATCGGCAGTTTTGCGCACACCCATTACCTGTCCGCTCGATTGAAAATTGCTTGCCAAACCGCCACCTTTAGAGTTTTGTACCAAAACAATCAAAACCAAAAGGACACAGACAATAAATATGATAACCGTGATTAAAGTGTACATTTCTTACTAATTATTATGTGTTAAATTTTCAATTTCTTTGATTCGGCTGGCAAAGTAAATACTTTTTTCCGGATATTTCAAACTTAATTTTTGATAGGCGTGTAAAGCCTTTTCGTATTTTTTTTGTTGAAAATAGATATTTGCAAGCGTTTCGGTGATCATCTCATCACTTTCAGAAGTTGATTTTTCCTCCACATCCCTTGTGGTTTCAGACATTGTTTGGGTATCCATAAGCGGTTTACGCGCAAGGGTGCTTGTTTCGGCCATTAAAAATTTATCGATTAGCGAGCCGCTTTCCCCACTTTTTTCTCCGGGTTGTTCATTGTCTGTTAACGAAAAGGTATTTTCCGATCCAAGAATAGTCGAAGTAAAATTCGTTTGTTCATTCAAAAAATCGAACAACAACTTACGATTCGGCACCAGAACTGCCGTTTTCTTCAAAATTGATTCAAATGCGGGCGATTCTATTTGTTTCAGGTTTTTCGCAAAAAGCATCCATCCAAACTGAAACCAAGGAAATTCCTCAGTAATAACCCTAATTTCCATAGCAGTTTCAGCGTTTAACAATTTAGGGTTTCTCAATAACTCAAGCAGTTGTTCGGTGTTCATAATTTTACCAATTGGCAATGGTGGCGTTAAAAATATCTTCGTTCAGCTTTTTAACGATTTCCACAGTCAAATCGTCTTCTATATCACTAATGGACAGATTGCTATCAAAATCTTCAAATGCCGAAAAAGATCTCTCGAAGTTCAGGTCAGGCTGTTTGTTGTTGGTATATTTTAGTTGTATGGTAACAGTCAGTCGGTTTTGGGCCGCCAAATCTTCTTTCTGAATAGCCATAGGTCGCACTTCGTAGCCAGTGATTTGCCCCTCAAATTCAATGTCCCCATTTTCAGACAGCTCGTTCAACGAAGTTTGACGTTGAAGTTTTTCGCGAAGGTTTTCCGTAAAAACCTGGCTAAGTGTTGGATTAACCAAACGTGCTCGGTTAGGAAAATAATATACCGAGAAAGTTTTTATTGCAGGAGAAAGGTTCACCCCCGTAAAGGAATAGGACATCTTGCAAGCTTGCATTGAAGCAATTACCAGAATCGCAATTGCGAAAAAAAATGCTGCTTTCTTGAAACAACTATTACCCTTTAATTTCATGCTCTTTTATTTTTCGGTAGAGTGTCCTCTCCGATATTCCGAGTTCTTGTGCGGCATATTTCCTTTTGCCGTTATGTTTGTCCAACGCTTTTTTTATCATCTCAATCTCTTTGTCTTCCAATGACAGCGATTCTTCCACAAACTCTTCGGTGTCCTGAATGTTCTCTTTTTCTACCGAATCGATATGAATGTGTTTCGTTGTTGAATCCTTTTGTGCAAAAGTGCCATCGTCAGTATCGTATAAATTACGGATAATCCTCGCCTGATCACCTGAAACGGGCGCTTCCTTATTATCCATGATGTCAAGCACGAGTTTTTTCAAATCCGTCATGTCACGTTTCATGTCGAACAATATCTTGTATAAAATTTCGCGCTCGTTGGAAAAGGAACTTTCATCTGTTTTCGACATCAAGGCCGGAAGGTTCTTTGAAGAATAGTTCGGCAAATAATGGCGCAGGACTTCGCCGTTTATGTCCCTTTCTTTTTCGATGATAGAAATCTGCTCCGTGATGTTTTTTAATTGTCTGATGTTTCCCGGCCATCGATAATTAATGAGCGCAACTCGCGCCTGTTCATCAAGAACAATTGGCGGCATACGGTATTTATCGGCAAAATCACGTGCAAATTTGCGAAACAAAAGCACAATATCATCAGGTCTTTCGCGCAATGGGTTAATGTAAATTGGCACCGTGTTCAAGCGGTAAAACAAATCTTCTCGAAATTTACCCGCATTTACTGCATCGGGAATATTCACGTTGGTGGCGGCTATTACTCTAACATTGGTTTTCACCATTTTCGATGATCCCACCTTTATGAATTCACCCGTTTCCAACACTCTCAACAAGCGAACCTGAGTAGCAAGCGGCAATTCACCAATTTCATCCAGAAAAATAGTACCGCCATCGGCTTCCTGGAAATAGCCCTTCCTGTCGGCAAGTGCACCGGTAAACGCACCTTTTTCGTGCCCGAAAAGTTCGGAATCAATAGTACCCTCGGGAATTGCACCACAGTTTACTGCAATGTATTTTCCGTGCTTCCGGCTCGAAAACTGGTGAATAATTTGTGGAAAAATTTCCTTTCCCGTGCCACTTTCGCCCGTAATCAAAACCGACAAATCAGTGGGGGCTACCTGCACCGCCACTTCAATCGCACGGTTCAACCCCGCCGAATTTCCAATGATTTCAAACCTTTGCTTTACTACTTGTACATCCATTTTTGCGAAAAATAAAACGCAAATTTACAACTTTTCATCGGTAAAGTGGATTATCCTTTTTTAATATCACGATTAATGAGCCAAACGCTTATCTTTGAGCTATGAAGTTTATCGCAATTATACCTGCCCGTTACGATTCTACGCGGTTTCCCGGGAAACCGTTGGCGTTGCTAAACGGGAAACCCATGATACAATGGGTGGTGGAAAACGTTGCGAAAACGTCGGATCAGGTTTGGGTTGCTTCAGACAACGACCGGATTATTGAAACGGTTGAGAAATTTGGCAGCAAAGCAATTAAAACCCTTGCCTCCCACCAAAGTGGTACCGACAGATGTGCAGAAGCTGCAGCAAAACTCTCGGAAGATTATGATTTTGATTGTGTGATTAATGTTCAGGGAGATGAACCTTTTATCAATTCAGAACAAATTGAATTGCTAAAATCGTGTTTCGAGAGAGATACCGAAATTGCCACTTTGATAAAAAAAATTGATACCCCCGAAGTCTTATTTAACCCTAACCGACCCAAAGTGGTGATCGACCATCAACAGTTCGCCCTTTATTTTAGTCGCTCTCCCATTCCTTTTGTTCGTGGCGAAACTGAGGAGAACTGGCTCTCGGTAAACACATTTTGGACCCATATTGGGATGTATGCCTATAAAAAAGAAGTCCTTCAGGAAATAACAAAACTTAAACCCGGCAAATTAGAATTGACAGAATCGTTGGAACAATTGCGTTGGCTGGCAAACGGATATAGAATAAAAACGGCAGAAACCAACCACCAAAGCATCGGAATTGACACACCGGAAGATTTGGAATATGCGTTACAACTTCTGAAGAAAATTACCGCCTATTAAAAAGGGCATATTTTTTGCTTTGTTAGAAACAACAAAATTAGAAAAACATGAAAAAAACTATACTTATTATACTTCTTACATTTACCTTCTCTCTTTCAGGTTTTTCACAAACCGAAAGAAATAATCCATTTGTTTCCGACACACAGGTTGTGGAAACAATCAGCAATCCTTCGGAAGTAAAACTATACCCCAATCCTGTAAAAAATCAAAGAATCACAATCGAGTTCAACAAGCTCGAAATCACAGAAATAAAAATTAACAACATTGCCGGTAAAGAGGTATTTAACCAAAAATTCGATTATCCCGAAAACAAAAAAATGGTGCGACTTAATGATGTTCCAAACGGAGTTTATCTAATCCGCATAAAAACTTCAAACGACCAACTATTAGTAAAAAAAATGGTTGTTGCCAATCAATAAACAAATCACTGAAATTCCAAACACTCTTAAAATTCTCTCATTCTACTTCCTATAAGTTTATCATTTTAGCCTTTCACATCATAGTGAATGAAATGTGTTTGTGATTTATATCCCCTAAAGGTTAATTCACACTATTTGTTCTTTAACCAATTGAGAAAAAATCTATAATGAAACGTTTTTGAGCTTTCGAACTTTATTTCTTATCCGCTGTTGTCGTTGACAGGCTTTTAACCTTTGATTTTAATTGGATGAAACTCGCAATTTTTAAGCCGTCGTAAAGAAAATCTTTTAAATTTGTGGGCGTTAGAAAAAATGCTGCAAACTATGCTTACGCTTTTCAGGAAAATTATTTTCATTTTTGCATTTTTTGTTCTTGCCACTGTTTCGGTAGGTGCACAACACCAGCTAAACGAAGAAAGTACCCAGGCGGGTAAGGAACATGCAGAAGAAAAATTCAATGCCGGCGAATTTGTGATCGACCACGTAGCCGATTCCTACGACTGGCACATCACCTCGTTTGGCAACACCCACATTAGCATACCACTTCCCGTTATTTTATACAGCAAACACCCTGAGTTACACGCTGGCAAGGCATTTCATGTTTTTATGTCGTCAAAATTTCAACACGGCCACGAGGCATACAAGGGCTTTAAAATATCGCAGAGGAAAGAATTCAGCAAAAAAATAGTAGAGCTTGGCCCCAACGACGAAGAGGTGGGAAAGCCAATTGATCTTTCGATTACAAAAACCATTGCCGGAGTGCTCGTTTCCGTTGTTCTTTTGTTTTGGCTACTACTTTCGGTAGCCGCTTCGGCCAAAAGAAACAGAGGGAAGGCCCCAAGCGGAATGCAGAATTTATTGGAGCCGGTTATTCTGTTCATCCGTGATGAGGTGGCAAAACCAGCCATTGGCGATAAAAAATTCGAAAAATTCATGCCCTTCCTCCTCACGGTTTTCTTTTTTATCCTCATCAATAATTTCATGGGTTTGATACCCATCCCACCATTTGGATCCAATGTTACCGGCAACATCAGCGTGACCTTAGTTTTGGCACTCTTTACTTTTTTCGTCACTTCAATCAACGGCAACAGAAATTATTGGAAAGAAATCTATAACCCCGAAGTACCCTGGTGGTTGAAATTCCCTATACCGCTCATGCCCATTGTCGAGCTTTCGGGTGTGATAACAAAACCATTTGTGCTGATGGTGCGGTTATTTGCGAACATGCTGGCCGGGCACATGATTATAACGGTTATTGTGAGTCTTATTTTTATTTTTGCCAGCATAATGGGAACGGCTGCAGGCTTTCTAATCAGCCCCATATCCATTGCTTTTTCAGTATTTATTTTGTTACTTGACGTTTTGGTTTCGTTTATACAAGCTTATGTTTTCACACTGCTCTCCGCCCTTTATTTTGGAATGGCTACGGCAGAACATCATTAATATTCATACTTTAAATTAAGTGTTATGTTATCAACAATTTCATCCATTTTGTTACAAGCAACGGACATGGTCAGTGCAGAAACCCTTGCAGCCACAACTGCTGGCATTGCAAAAGTGGGGGCTGCTTTTGGGGCCGGACTGGCCGCGATTGGTGCAGGCATGGGCATCGGTAAAATCGGTGCCAGCGCAATGGAAGCCATCGCACGCCAGCCCGAAGCCAGTGGCGACATCCGCTCGAACATGATTGTTTCGGCAGCATTAATCGAAGGGGTAGCCTTTTTTGCGGTTATCATCTGTGCGCTCGTTATTTTTGTTTAACAAACAACATTTGGCACCGCCCCCGGGATTGCCGGGGGCGGTGTTGCCAAATTAAAAGATTGAATTATGGAATTAGTAATGCCAAATCCAGGAACCATCTTCTGGATGCTGATAATTTTTGGAATCGTGCTGGTTGTTCTGAAGAGGTTTGCATGGAAACCTATTTTGAACATGCTAAAAGAACGCGAAGAGTCGATCGCTACTGCCTTAAATTCTGCGGAAGAGGCTAAACGACAAGTGGCAGAGATGAAAGCCGATAATGAAAAAATTATTGCCAAAGCCCAACAGGAAAAAGATATTATGCTCAAAGAAGGCAAAGAATTGAAAGAAAAAATTATTGTGGAAGCAAAAGAAAAGGCAGCTCAGGAAGCTCAAAGAATAATCGATCAATCACGCCAACAAATTCAAAACGAAAAAACCGCAGCCATCAACGACATCAAGAAACAGGTGGCCGAATTATCGGTGATGATTGCTGAAAAAGTGATTAAAAAACAACTGGGGAATAAAGGCGAACAGGAAAAAATGGTGGATGGCTTAATTGACGACATTAAACTGAATTAATTCTATGGATCACAGTGCAATTTCGGTGCGGTATGCGAAAGCATTTTTTACGCTCGCAAAAGAAAAAAACAAGTTGGAGGTCCTAAAAAAAGACATCGAACAGATTTCGGGATTGTGTGCCAATTCCAAAGACTTTGTTCTTTTCTTAGAAAGCCCTGTGATAAAAACATCAAAAAAGCTGGAACTTATCGATTCCATTTTCAAAGAAAAGATTGAAAATTTAGCGTTGAAGTTTCTTTACCTAATCACCAGGAACAAACGCGAAGCGCATATTCCCGGGATATGCTATAACTTTTTGCAACTCGCCCGGAAAGACCAAAATATTCAATTGGCTACCCTAAGCACCGCCTCCGAGATCGACCCGGAAACGATAGAAAGAATAAAAACATTGATTGAAAAAGAATTGAATGCAAAGGTGGAGCTCACCAGTCGGGTGGATTCCAAAATAATTGGTGGAATGGTGCTGCGGCTCGACGATAAACAATATGATGCAAGTGTGGCCACCCAACTCAAAAAAATAAAACAACAGTTACTCCAGTCGGAGTTGAAATAACGAATTCAAAGCGAAACAAATAGTATAACATGGCGAATATAAAACCTGCTGAAGTATCACAAATTTTAAAGCAACAATTGGAGGGCTTCAAATCGAAAGCTGAATTGGAAGAAGTTGGCACCGTTTTGCAAGTGGGCGACGGAATTGCCCGCATTTATGGCCTGTCTAACGTTGAAGCCAATGAGATGATCGAGTTTGACAGCGGCGTTAAAGGAATTGTATTGAATTTAGAAGAAGACAATGTTGGTGCAGTACTGCTCGGGCTTTCCTCAAAAATAAAAGAAGGCGATACGGTGAAACGTTTGCGCAGAATTGCATCCATTATGGTAGGCGAACAGCTTCTTGGCCGCGTTATCAATACTATTGGTGAGCCAATTGACGGCAAAGGTGCTATTCGGGGTGAATTACTGGAAATGCCTTTGGAACGGAAAGCACCCGGTGTTATTTATCGTCAACCGGTAAAAAGACCTCTGCAAACCGGTTTGAAAGCCATTGATGCGATGATCCCCATCGGCCGCGGACAGCGTGAATTGATAATTGGTGACCGCCAAACCGGTAAAACTGCCGTGGCCATCGATACCATCATTAACCAACGCGAAAATTTCGAAAAAGGAACTCCGGTATATTGTATTTATGTGGCCATTGGACAAAAAGGTTCAACGGTTGCCAACATTGCGGCCACGCTGGAAAAACACGGCGCAATGGAATACACGGTCATCGTTTGCGCCACAGCCGCCGACCCCGCTGCATTGCAATTTTATGCCCCTTATGCAGGAGCATCAATCGGCGAATATTTCCGCGATACCGGCCGCCATGCACTAATTATTTACGATGATTTGTCGAAACAAGCCGTTTCGTACCGTGAAGTGTCCTTGCTACTGCGTCGGCCTCCAGGACGTGAAGCTTATCCCGGCGATGTTTTCTACCTACACTCCCGCTTGTTGGAACGAGCTGCAAAAATTATTGAAAATGACGAAATTGCTTCGCAAATGAACGATTTACCCGAAGGGCTGAGAGACAAAGTAAAAGGTGGAGGTTCGCTTACAGCGCTCCCCATTGTGGAGACGCAGGCAGGCGACGTTTCGGCCTATATCCCCACCAACGTAATTTCAATTACCGATGGGCAAATTTTCTTAGAATCAAACTTATTCAATGGGGGAATCCGACCGGCAATCAACGTGGGTATTTCCGTTTCGCGCGTAGGTGGTAACGCACAGGTAAAAGCAATGAAAAAGATTGCCGGGACCTTCAAACTCGACCAGGCTCAATATCGCGAATTGGAGGCCTTCTCTAAATTTGGCTCCGACTTAGATGCCGCAACTATGCGTGTACTGGATAAAGGCCGAAAAAACGTGGAGATCCTGAAGCAAGGCCAGTACAACCCAATGAAGGTTGAACACCAGATTGCAATTATTTATTGTGGTGCCAATGAGTTGCTGCGTGCGGTACCAATTGACAAAGTCAAGGAGTTTGAAGCGGATTTCCTCGAAATTATGGAAATGCAACACCGCAATACCCTTGACACATTAAAAGAAGGACAATTGACTGACAAAGAAGAAAAAATCATGCGAAAAGTTGCAGCGGAAGTTGCAGCCAAGTATAAGCATTAAACTATGGCTGGATTAAAAGAAATACGTTCAAGAATTGCATCGGTTAAAACTACTCGGCAGGTAACGAGTGCCATGAAAATGGTGTCGGCGGCAAAATTAAAAAAAGCACAGGACGCCATCTTGCAAATTCGTCCGTATGCCAATAAATTACACCAAATTTTACTAACGCTCAGTACTAGCCTCGAAAATGTGGAAGACTCCGTTTATACCCTGCAACGATTCCCGGAGAAAGTTCTGATCGTTTTGCTATCGTCAAACCGTGGTTTGTGCGGGGGCTTTAATACCAACATTTCGAAACAAGCCATTGAACTGGTTCGAACCAAATACAGCCGTCAGTTCCAGCTTGGCGACGTTGGGTTTCTTTGCGTTGGGAAACAAGGGATGAGACAAATGAAATATAGGGGAATGAACGTAATTGATGACAAAAGCGATATTTTTGATGATTTGTCATTCGAGAACATTTCAACTATTTCAACCGAACTGATGCAGGCTTTTGAATGTGGCGATTACGACCGGATTGACATCGTATATAACCAGTTTAAAAATGCAGCGGTACAAATTCAAACTATCGAGCAATTTTTGCCCGTTGAAATGCATGAAGACGAAATGGACGAATACGACAATTTTAGTTTTATTTTTGAACCATCAAAAGAAGAAATTATTCAGAAGTTGATTCCGCGTTCGTTAAAGATGCAGTTTTACAAAGCCATTCTTGATTCCAATGCTGCCGAGCAAGGAGCACGGATGACTGCCATGCATCAGGCCACCGATAATGCCACCACCCTCATTGGCGAACTTACCTTGAGATACAACAAAGCCCGTCAGGCCGCCATAACCAGCGAAATACTTGAGATTGTTACCGGAGCAGAAGCGCTGAAAGGCTAAGGCTTAATTTACTTTTCCAACAATTACAACTCGTGTTGCCGGTTGAAAACCATACTTTTCGGCCTTTTCGCGAAATGTTGCTATTTGAGGTTTAAGTAATTGGAATTCGTGATATTCTTTTATTGTTTCAAGCATACCTTCCATTTTCCTAATCCGCTCGTCCAAATCTTTTTTGGTTGAAATTAGGTTTTTCTCTTCTTTGAACTCAAAATGGAACCGGATGTCAATTCCGGATTCCAATACCATCTGTAAAATTTTCTCTTTTGTAAATGTTTCATTGTGAGAAACCCCTAAAACACGGTCGATACCGCTGCGAAAATGATGATAGAGTTTATGAACTTCCTGCGCCGGATTCAAATTGTTGCTGAATAGTTCGCTGACAATTATCCAGCCTTCCGTTTTGACGACCCGCTGCATTTCGTGAAATGTTTTTTCAACATCGGGCAAATGGTGCAGTGCCATCGAAATTCCGGCAGCATCGAAGGTATTGTCATCAAACTCCAGTTTTTCACCGTACATAGTATGAAAAGCACAATCCGGAAATTTTTCTTTCGCCGTTTCCAACGAAGCCGAATTTGGATCAGCCCCGGTAATTTTTGCATTCGGAAAAGCTGCTTTTAACACAGGAATAAAATCACCGCCGCCTGTTGCAAGATCCAGAACATTATGAACGGATTTATCAGAAAAAAAATCAATCAATTGTTTCATGTTATTTGGAGTCTATTTTTTCGCCATAGGCTAAATCACCTGCATCGCCAAGGCCGGGAACGATGTACGAATGCGTTGTCATTCCTTCATCAACCGCTCCTAACCAAAGAGTTACGTTTTTCGCTTCAATATTTTTCAGTATATAATCAACACCTTGTTGGCTTGAAATGATAGCCACCAAATGGACATGTTTTGGTGTTCCTTTACTGAACAGCGCGTGGTAGGCAATTTCCATTGATCTTCCTGAAGCAAGCATCGGATCCGAAAGGATTACCACTTTATTGTCCAGCGAAGGGGAGGCCATGTATTCAAATTCAATTTCGAAACCACCGTCTTCGGTATATTTCCTGTAGGCCGAAATAAAACAGTTTTCTCCACGATCGAAAATCTTCAGCAAGCCGTTATGTATCGAAAGTCCAGCACGCAGAATAGTGGCCAAAACAGGCTGGCTTTTTAGCTGTGGAACTTTTGCAACTCCCAGAGGGGTAATAACATCCTTAATTTCAAACTCAAGTGTCTTGCTAATTTCGTATGCAAATATTTCGCCCATACGATACATGTTTTCACGAAACCTCAAAGGATCGGTTTGAATATTTTCGTCTCTTATTTCTGCCAAATATTGGTCAAAAATGGATTGATTGTTGCCTAAGATTATTGTTTCCATCGTTGATTAATTAAGTAAAAATAACATCGCCGTCACCGTCCTGAAACTTATGTTCGCGGTCGATTTCTATTGGAAATGAACTGTAAATTTTTTGTCCGTATTTTTTCGTGTGTAAAAATGGGAATTTTCGTGCAAAAAGCTGTTGTGCAAGCTCACTTTTATATACGGTCATTACCTCAATTTTATGCTTCGAACAATACCGTTTCAAATAGATTGCAATTTCTTTCTCAATGCCATCGGGCAAGCTAAAATACAATGTTTTTAAATGTCCTTCACGAACCGAAAAAATAAAACTCCCAACCAATTTGTTATGAATAAACACCTTTACCGTTTTGTAATAAAAAGAATTTGAATAGGATGAAAAAGGATAATTTTCGGCTTTAAAAGCTTCGTCATGTGAAATCCACGGGAAGCGAAAAATCCATTTTAACTCTTTTTCTCCTCTGTTCAACACATGCTCCGATGCATCATTTCGGATTATTTCATAACACGCGTCATCAGGATATTGAGAAGTATCAAAACTAAAATCAGGGTTTTGTTTCTCCGAAAAAAGCCATAGCCGGATTGATGAAGCAACGGAAATCACGATATCAGCAGATGAAAATAAGGCATTCGTTAATTAAACTGATGTACGGCATGAAAACTACCCGATTTCAGATATAACTTTTCAGAATTTGGTGCATAATTCGTAAACATCAGTTTTCCGTTCCAGTCCTTCAACGCTTCATTTAAAAGCAGTTCCGAAAATCCTTTTCTTCTGAAACCAGCCTGCACCCAATTTCCGCTGCACCAGGCAAAACGGATTTTCTCCTGTTCACAATTGATGCAATCTGCGAAAAGAGTTCGAAAAGCTACAAGTTGATTTTCTTTAAATCCAAGGTAAACAACCACATCATCCGGCTGGGAATGTGGATTATTGAGATACGATTTTGCGCGCAATTTTGTGATTGGAACTATCAGGTATTGGCGATACCGTTCGCTATTCACAAAACCTTCCAATTCATTCAACCGTATTTTCTCAATCTTCAATTTCAATGTTTTACCGTTTCTTTACCAATGTATTTCCGAAGTTTGAAATAAACAAATTCTGCTTTTAAGTTCAGTTCAAAATCGCCCGGCATTTCCACTGGACAGCGCTGAAAGTGCGTTTCTTCTTCGTCGTATTTTAATCCGGCCGTCCCAAAAGTTGCGTCGCAAATTTTTTCACTTTTTACGCTCGTTAATAATGATTTTGCAGCACCTGAATCAGAAAATGGAAAGGCAAAAATTTTAATAGACGGATCAATTTTATCCGAAACCCAGTCCACACTTTTTCTAATTTCATCCAGTTGTTCCTTTGCTGTTATTTTCCAAAACTCTGGATGTCCAAAACTATG
>CAJDXF010000037.1_pt1 | contig 19129 bp, 13 predicted proteins | sample 7391791 | NCBI WGS metagenome assembly CAJDXF01 (sample SAMEA7055712, study PRJEB34461) | soil metagenome | biome: terrestrial ecosystem; feature: Peninsula; material: soil | place: Antarctica | collected 2016 | reverse complement strand
CCGCGTTTTAGTTATCGGGGAATGCACTTAGATGTATCCCGAAATTTTTATCCGCTTAGTTTTGTGAAGAAGTACCTCGACCTGATGGCTTTGTACAAATTCAATACCTTTCATTGGCATTTGACCGATGCAGCTGGGTGGAGGCTCGAAATAAAAAAATATCCATTGCTTACCAAAAAAGCAGCATTCAGAACTCAAAACACCTGGAAAGAATGGTGGAACGGTGATCGTAAATACAGCAGCGAAGGAGACCCTAATACCTATGGCGGGTATTACACACAACACGACGCCAAAGAGATTGTTGCGTATGCGGCAAGACTCGGAATCACTGTAATCCCTGAAATTGAAATGCCCGGACATTCGGAAGAAGTTACCGCCGTTTATCCTGAACTTTCCTGCTCGGGAGAACCGTATAAAAACGGCGAGTTTTGCATTGGCAATCCCCAAACCTATCGCTTTCTTGAAGATGTTTTAACGGAGGTGATGGCGATTTTTCCTTCTACCTATATTCATGTTGGCGGCGACGAAGCAGACACAAAAGCCTGGGCGCAATGCGAAAAATGCCAAAAACTAAAAAAGGAAGAGGGCTTGAAAAATGAGCATGAGTTACAAAGTTACTTGATTAAACACATGGAGAAATACTTGACAGCACACGGACGAAAACTGTTGGGTTGGGATGAAATAATCGATGGTGGTTTGCCACCCGGCGCCACCGTAATGAGCTGGCGAGGAATGAGCGGAGGAATAAAAGCCGTTCAGGAAGGTCATGATGTAGTGATGACCCCCGGCGAAACTTATTTGGATGCCTACCAAAGCGATCCGACTACGCAGCCCGAAGCAATTGGCGGATTCCTGCCTATTAAGCGGGTATATGATTTTGAGCCGGTTCCTGCTGAACTGACTGCTGAACAGGCGAAACATATTCTGGGTACTCAGGCAAACCTGTGGGCGGAGTACATGCCAACCACCTATCATTTGGAATACATGGCGTATCCAAGGGCTCTGGCTTTGGCAGAAGTTGCCTGGACGGCAAAAGAGAAAAGGAATTTCGATGACTTTCACCGTCGTCTTCAGGCGCACTACCGGCTGCTGCAACGGAAAAGCATTAACTATTACCGTCCTTCTACTTTTCTCACTATTCTCACGAACCCGGATTATAAAAACAAACAATACGAGATTAGTCTTCAAAGCGAGCAGTATAAACCCGAAATTCGCTACACCACGGATAGAACAACACCAACGGTAAATTCAAAACGATATACCGAACCATTTTATACTTCAGGAAAGACAGAAATAAAAGCCGCGGTTTTTTCCGAGGGCGAAATCAAAGGCGGAATAACGGAATACACAGCCGATTATCATAATGCGGTGGGCAAAGAGGTAATTTTCAATAAAAAATGGGACAATTCCTATCCGGCACAAAAAGAACAAACTCTGACCAATGGCGTCAAAGGTTCCATTACCTATTCCGACCAGCAATGGTTGGGCTATTTGTCCGATTTCGATGCAACAGTTGATATGGAAACAAAACAAACCATATCCAGTGTTTCCGTTCGCTTTATGCACCAGCCGGGACCAGGAGTTCATCTGCCGCCGTTTGTCGAATTGCAGTTCTCTGACGACGGAAAGACTTTTGTTCCTTATGAAAAACTGAAGCACGACATTAAACCCGACAACCCAGCATTGATGTTTAAAACGTTTACTTTTAAATGCACCGGAACCGAAGCGAGGTATATTCGCCTAATTGCGCCCAACGTGATGAATGGGTATATGTTTGTGGATGAAATAATAGTTTATTAAACAGAATACAATAGAAAATATGAAAAAAATAAAAGTAGCCGTAATCGGTTTTGGTTTTATGGGAGTGACGCACACGAAAAACATCCTGGAAAATCCAGATTTGGAATTGGTGGCGATTGTGGATAAAAATCCCGCAAACATTTCCAGAAATCTGACGGAACAGGCGGGGAATATATCCACCGGAACTTTCAGTGAGGATAAAATTTCGGATGTGCACATTTATTCCTCTATTGAAGAATGTCTTGCAGCAGAAAAGTTGGATTTCTGCGTTATCGCCGTTCATACAAATTTTCATTATGCTTTTACCAAACTTACCTTGGCGGCTGGAGTGAACGTTTTTCTTGAGAAACCATTCTGTCTCGATATTTCGGAAGGGGAGGAGTTGATTGAACTCGCCCGCAAAAATAATCTTTTATTGATGATAGGCCACGTGGTGCGCTTTATGGCTCCTTATGAAAAACTGAAAAAATGGATTGATTCGGGTGAATTTGGCAAACTGAATTTCTTGTCTTTAACCCGTTTCTCAGGCGTTCCGGCATGGGGTCAGTGGAAAGAAAAGCAACAGGATTTTGGTTCTTCCGGGGGTGCGCTTTTCGATTTGGTAGTGCACGATATCGACTTTGTGCAATGGGCTTTGGGCGTTCCCGATTCGATACAAACCATAAATTTACCTGGAAAATTGAGTGCACACGATTACATTAATGCCAACTGGAAATACAACTCGGGAATCCATGCGAAAATTGAAGGCGGCAATATTTTTCATGCGGCTTTCCCGTTTCAGGCCGGTTTCTCCGCAAACTTCGAAAATGCCAGCATTACTTTCAGCAGCGCCAATCCCGATAGCATTACGGTTGCCACCGACACGGAAACCAGCATTGTTACGATTGACGATTCCTTGGATGGCTATGCGGCAGAAATGGATTATTTTGTTCAATGCCTGAAAAACCATGAAAAACCAGAAAAATGTATGCCCGAATCAGCATTGAAGGCCATTAAAATTTGTATCCAAATTTCAGATAATCAGAATTAAAAACCTTTTTAAAATTTATATCATGATAAGAACACTCATCTTTTCTTCAATTTTTATCTTTAGTATTTCAATTCAGTTGATCGCTCAACCACGCAAAGAGTTGGTGCAGGTAGTGGTAACCCCCAATCATGAAGATTGGAATTATAAAACCGGTGACCGTGCAGAATTCACTATTTCTGTTTGGAAAAACAACGTGATGCTCGATGGGATTGACGTGAAATACGTCATTCAACCCGAATTAGTGGAAGCTTGGGACGAAGGCACGCTAACCTTGAAAAAGGGTCTTGCCACAGTAAAAACCGATAAATTTAAAGTCCCGGGATTCTTGCGCTGCACAGCTTCAGTGCAAGTGGATGGGAAAACGTATTCTTCCTATGCTACAGCGGGTTTCTCTCCTGAAGAAATCGAACCTTCTACGACCTTGCCGAATGATTTTGAAGCCTTTTGGAACAAGGCAAAAGAAGATTTGGCAAAGGTTCCAATTAAACCTGTTTTGACCTTAATGCCCGAGCGCTGCACCGACAAAGCTGATGTGTATCATGTTCGAATCGATAATATTCAAGGGAAAATTTATGGCATTCTGTGCCAGCCCAAAGCCAAGGGGAAATATCCAGCGATATTGCATGTGCCGGGTGCCGGAATCCGTCCGTATTATGGCGAAGTAGGGGAGGCCGAAGCCGGTTTTGTATCGTTTACGATTGGCATTCACGGAATTCCAGTGAATCTCGACCAAAATGTTTATAACGATTTATCGCAGGGAGCTTTGTACCAATATCCGACGATGAACATGGACGACCGTGACAATTATTTCTATAAACGCGTTTATTTGGGTTGTATTCGGGCGGTAGATTTTATGGAAACGCTTGATAGTTTCGACGGCGAAAACCTCGCAGTAACCGGCGGAAGTCAGGGTGGTGCATTGTCGATTGTTACCGCCGGTTTAGACGACCGTATCGATTATCTTGCAGCGTATTATCCTGCGTTGTCGGACATGACCGGGTTTTTGCACGGCAGGGCAGGAGGTTGGCCGAAAATCTTCCAGGATAATTTTACCAACAAACCGGAAAAAATAGAAACCTCAAAATATTACGACGTGGTAAATTTTGCTCGTTTTGTGAAGGCTCAGGGCTGGTACAGCTGGGGCTATAACGATAATGTTTGCTCGCCTACTTCTACCTTTTCGGCCTACAATGTTATTAAAGCTGAAAAAGAATTACACATTTTCCAGGAAACACAGCACTGGACATTTCCAGAACAATATCAGTTGAGCAATCCCTGGCTTTTCGAAAAGCTAAGGAAGAAATGAGTGGTGTTTCTGTTTTCAGCGATACCTTTTTAGCCATGGGAACTCGTTGCGACGTGGTTTTTACTGAAGTCGGCCAGGAGTTGGGCGAACAACTTTTCCAGCTTGTTAAAAACGAGATTGAAATTTTGGAACAGCGCCTGAGTCGGTTTCTTCCCAACTCACCCATTTCGCTGTTAAACCGGGCCGAGAAAAACATTTGGTTGGATGTGGACGATGATATTTGGGATATTCTCACCATTTGCTTCGATTTCTACCAGATGAGTAACGGTGCTTTCGACATTACAGCAGTACCGCTAATTAACCTTTGGAAAAGCGGTGAAACGCCAACGGAAAAGGAAATTGATGCTGCCAAAAGAATTAGTGGCTTCGACAAGGTAGAGTTCGATTTTGAAAAGCAGAAAATTAGATTTCTCGTTGATGGAGTAGAATTCGATTTGGGTGCAATCGGTAAGGGCGTAGCCATTGATACGGTTAAACCGATGCTTAAAAGTCAAGGCGTTAAGAATGGAATCATCAGTTTTGGCGAAAGCTCCATTCTGGCTTTGGGAATTCACCCCAGCGGAAAACCCTGGCCGCTCGGAATCCGGAATAACTTCCGGCCGGACGAATATGTGCACGTATTTTCAGCGAATAACGAAACAATCACCACTTCGGGCACAATCATCAATAACGACGAAGGAATCCCGCAGACACGAAGGCACATAATCAGCCCGGCAACCGGACTTCCTGTGGAGGGGAAGCATACGGTTTCAGTAAAATCAGCTTCGGCAACTTTGGGTGAATTTATCTCAACCGTATTTTTAATTCTACCCGAAAACGATAGGGATATTCTTTCGGATAAGTTAAAATCTGTCGAAATTCTGGAAACTGAATATTTACCGGATGATGATTATAAAACCAGGTTGACCATTTTGTGAGAAAAGGTTTTGAATCAGGCTCTTTATTGTTAACGTTAATCGATGCCAGAGGTATCGAATGTTTATAGAAATGTTAGTTGGTTTTAGTTTGACCCCGGCTGGGGTCGAATCATAGCTGTCTATTTATTTGTCTATAAACATTTGAACCCGCTGGGTTCAAATCCATACATAAATCCCTATTTCAAAATTGCCGCGACAATCACCCCAAGGTAAGTTCCGAAAGCATAACCCAAAATGCCTATGGTCAGGCCGGTAATAATCAGATCCTTGTTTTTTAAGGCACTCGCTACCACTGGCACAAAAGGAGGCGAGTAGGTGAGTGCTGTTATGGCGATGATAGTGGTGTCGGCATCCACTTTAAATATTCGTGAGAGTCCGACATGAATGACCATAGATCCAAAAACAACGAGCAACACATACAGAAATAGTTGTAAGAAATCAATCTGAAACATATTGCTCAGGTTGGCCATCGACGAAACGACTAAGGAAAAAACAATGATGAGGTACATGCCCAATTGAAAGCTGTTTTTCAAGCTGTTTATAGGTTTTATCATCGATGCAAGCAAACCCAGCGTAGTAATTACCAAAATGGCTACTATGGTATCGTTGGGCTTTTCTACCAGCAAACTTAAACCGCCACCAATTGCAAAAATCAAAATAGAAACTCCAAGGGCTTTGAGTATTTCGGGTAAAGTTTTTCGTTTAAACAGGTTGTCATAATTCTCAATGTCGTTTTCTTCCTGAACGAGTTGCATGGCATTCTCAGCTTTATGGATCACTCTAAATTTAGGTAGAAAAGTATGAAATAGATGCTGTGCAACGGTCATCAGAAAAATTAATGTTACAGAACCCACAATAAAATCGTAAGTGTGAGTCAGAATGAAAATATTTGGGCTTACGTTGAGAGCGGTGCCAATAGCCGCTAAGTTGGGCGTTCCTCCGGTGTATAGACCCACCAGCATCCCGGCTACTTTCCACGATTCGGTAATGGAATCAGCAAACAGATAGAATCCTGCAAAAACAGTGGCAAGTAAAGAAACCATGGCGAGAATCAGCGATAACAATGCACCTTTTGCAAGCTTAAGCCATTTGCGGATATCAAGCGAGAAAACGAGGAGCGGAATTGCAATTGGTATGATGATTGTCATTAAAATGTCCTGCAAATTTGCGATTTGGTTAACTGTTAAGTCCGAACCCGAGAGTTGTGAGGCGTTTAAGTAGCCAAGAAATTCCTGGTTGGGCATTGCCGATCGGTGGCCTAACAATTTTCTGAAACCTTCGCTTCCTTTGGGTAAAAGGCCGATGTTGCCCATGGTTATTCCCAATAAATAAGCCAGCACTACTGCCCCAAGACGATTTAAAAATCTTGATTTTTTGGTGAAGTAGATAAGTAAAAAGGGCGTTAAGAGATAAAAAATGACCAGCAAAATGAGTATCCACATACATTGAATATTTTGATGGAAACAAACATAATTAAATTTTTTATTTTCTGATGCTCTGTTTTTTCTACAACACCGAATTTTCTGCTGAGAAATTCCCGTGTAGCGCACGCCTGAAGGGCAAAAGGGAAATACCTTATTTTTATCGGACAACAATATTAATCAAAAAAAGAGGCACAACCTTGAAGTTGTGCCTCTTTATAATTTTTTTTAAAGCTATATGTTAGAATCTGAATCCGAGTGTTAACAGCAATTGTTGCCTCGTGTTGTCTTGTGTCAATTGATAAAAATTGGGTTGATCGTTGCTTTCAGCCGAATTCAACCATGTGCTGCGATAAGCAGCATTGATCGAAAAGTTATTGGCAGCATAACCCAAACCCACTGAAACTACTGGAATTCTTTCCCTTAAAAAACTATCCCCGTCCATGTTGCTCCTCCTATAAGGGTTCCCATAGACTTCACCACCCAGACGACCGGTAAATTGATCCGTAAACTTTACCTCTCCACCGATACGGACGTTAACCACATCCTTGAATTCCTCACCAACCATTTGGTTTAAATCGCTAAAACCTTCGGTGCCATTGCCACCCTTTCTAAATCTCATATTCGCATAGTTTTGATATTCGAGATCGCAGCTAATCAAACCAATATTATTGAAAACCAATGCTGTGCTTGCAATAATTTTCGTGGGGTTATAGAAGTCGTAATTATAACTGTTTACCCCGAACGCTGAATAGCTTTTGGCTAACGACGAATTCATTTTTAGCATCGATTCTTCATTGATCCGATAATAGGTGGGAGAATGAAACGCGATTCCGAAGCGCAAAGAGTTCACCGGGCGATAAATGGCACCAATTTTAATATTGTAGCCCTCGCCATCAATCGCATAGTCGTCTGTATAGGCAAATGAATCGCCGTCCTGAAATTGTTCTTCATATAAAGATACTCTCCGGTACGAAATATCGTGTATACCCAGAGTTGCCCCGAGGTAAACCATGTGGTTAATGTTCATTCCCAGGTTTAAGACGTATTCATTGATGCCTCCTTCTACGGAATAGGATTTTCTTTGATCGACCAGTTCATTTTCATTCAGCACGGTAACATAATTATTGTCAATTTCGTTACCCTGATTGTCTCGCGCAGGATCCATTAAATAAGTATCCCAGGCCAGTTTTGCCTGCCAGTCGCGGTATTCCACCTGGTTGAAATCCTGCTTTAGGTATTCTTGATTTAATTGCTCACCAGAAGCGAAGTTGGCAATGTTGTCTAGAAAAGAAACTGCCGAACCCTTATTGTTGATTAAAGAGGTTCCGTTAAAATCAGCCAGGCGGTTAAGGCCAAAACCATAATTCACACTGATAAGACCAGTGTTTTTAAGGCTTCTGCTCAATTGCCCAACTACTCCAATATTGCTTAGTGTGAAATAAGAATGGTTGTCAGAGAATTTTTTTCCGCCCATACTAATATCCGATTTGTTTATGTTAAAAGCAGGGGTGACCACAAACTCTCCGGAGCGGTATAAGCCCGAACCTGCAGGATTTATAGAAAGCGAGGTGAAGTCGCCGCCTAACGCTCCCATTGCATTTCCCATCCCGGCAGACCTTGCCGTCCCCTGGATTTGAAAATTTGAGAAACGGAAGGCATCTGATAAATCCTGTGCCTGCATCAAAAAAGGCAATATCATTACTATAGTGAAAAGGCTAATGTATCGTTTCATGGCATTTCATTTTATATGTTCAAAACTTTTAATAGAGCAGATTACCTTCTTCCGGATGAAGATGAACGTGAACTGCTGCCTGAGCTTCCTGAAGATGAACCGCCGCTGCTGCCGCTGCTCCTGCTTACCCCACTGCTGCCGCTGCTACTGGAGCCGACAGAGCCTCTTGAACTTCCGGTAGAGTATGACCCTGAACTTGAACTTCTGGAAGGGCTACTGCTCGGAGCAGAACCGCTCTTAATGCTTCCCGAAGAGGATGCCGGGGCTCTGTAGCTACGGGATGAACTTCCACTGCTTGTACTCTTGTTGTAGGTAGAACTCTGGCGGTATGTATTATTGTAACTCGAGGTTGACTGTGGTTGCGAGTACCTCGTACCCGTGTTCGTATTTGTAGAACTACTTTTTGTTACAACCCTCGGTTGGGTGTAGTTGTTGTTAACTGCCGAGCTACTTGGCCGCGTGTAATTCCTGCTCTGAGTAGTCGTTCCCGGTCGGGTATAGCTTTGTGAGCGAGTTGTATTTTGACTGTTCACACCGCTGCTGGAGCGGGTAGTACTCTCAGTACTCCTTCTTTTTTCAGTCAATACGCTGGCGTTTTTGTTTGTTGCCGCGCTTCTTCCCGAAGCATCGTTAACAGAAGTACTTCTGCGGGTGGAGGTATTTACACCAGAACTACCGCTGCGGTCGATGGATGAGCTTTTACTACGTGCTACGCCGTTATCCGAGGGTGAAGTACCTCTCCTTGAAGTTGAATTGTAAGAACTTCTGTAATCATTGGTACCGGAAGTCCTTCTTCCATAGTTGTAGTTTCCTGAATTTCTACTGTTATAATTGTTGTTTCCATAATAGCCACCACCGTAATATCCTCCGTAGTAGGGGTTGTAATAATTACCTCCCCATCCATAATAGCCCCCGTAGAATCCTCCATAAGCATAAGGGCTATAAAACGGCGAATACCCAAACCCCCATCCCCAACTGTAAGGAGAGTACATGCCATACCGGCCCCCCCATCCAAATGAAGAGTAGTAGAACGGGCTATACCAGGATGAATAGGCATATCCATAGAATGGATCATATGCCCAGCTATCCCAGTAAAAAGGATCGTAGTAATACGGGTTATGGAAACGCCTTATCCGATAGGCATAATCCAGTTCGTCACCCTGATAATAGTTGTTTATCACGTATTGAACTTCGTCGTCGTTGTAGTATGCCGTGGTATCGCTGTCATCCAGTTCCATTTGATCCATGTCGTAACGCACAACATCGGCATTCGACTCTCTACCGTCGAAAACATAGTTGTTCATGGTATTTGTTCCATCTTCGTTTTCTTTAATTTCACTAAGAACGATCCTTTCTCCTGACTTTTGTACCGGTTTAACGTCCGTCGTTTTTGTTATCACAATTGGTGGCGGAACAGCGCTTAGCGCAAGTGCTACTATCCCGATATATTTAAATTTTGCTTTCATAACTTGTCCTCCGTTTATTTAATGTCAATAATAATTACTTTATTTGTAACCTCAAAACATTATAAAATTAGCAAAATCTATACCAAATAAAAAGTATGGCGAAAGAATTAACTTCACGGAGCGAAAATTATGCTCAGTGGTATCAGGATCTGGTTATAAAGGCTGATTTGGCCGAGAATTCGGCAGTTAGGGGCTGCATGGTAATTAAACCCTATGGATATGCAATTTGGGAAAAAATGCAGGCCGAACTGGATAGGATGTTTAAAGAAACCGGCCATGTTAACGCTTACTTCCCCTTGTTTATCCCAAAATCATTTTTCAGCAAAGAAGCATCGCACGTTGAAGGGTTTGCTAAAGAATGTGCCATAGTAACGCATTATCGTTTGAAAAATGATGAGGTTAATGGCGGCGTGATGGTTGACCCCGATGCAAAATTAGAGGAAGAACTGGTGGTTCGGCCTACATCCGAGACCATTATCTGGAGTACCTATAAAAATTGGATCCAATCGTACCGCGATCTTCCATTGTTGATTAACCAGTGGGCAAACGTAGTCCGCTGGGAAATGCGCACCCGCTTGTTCTTGCGAACAGCCGAGTTCCTTTGGCAAGAAGGCCATACCGCCCATGCAACCAAACAGGAAGCAATCGAAGAGACGGAAAAAATGGTTAATGTTTACGCCACTTTTGCTGAAAATTTTATGGCCATGCCGGTAATTAAAGGATTAAAATCGGAAAGTGAACGATTTGCGGGAGCTTTAGAAACATATTCCATTGAAGCATTAATGCAGGATGGAAAAGCATTGCAGTCGGGCACTTCGCATTTCTTAGGTCAAAATTTCGCGAAAGCGTTCGATGTTAAATTTGCGACAAAAGAAGGAACCGAAGAATATGTTTGGGCTACTTCGTGGGGGGTTTCAACCCGCTTAATGGGGGCGCTTGTCATGGCACATTCCGATGACAAGGGTTTGGTGTTGCCTCCGAAACTGGCTCCATTTCAAGTGGTTATTGTTCCCATTTATAAAAAAATGGAGCAATTGGATACCATTTCGCAAAAAGTCAACGAGATCCTTGCAAAGCTAAGGGCAAAGGGTATTTCGGTTAAATATGACGACAATGACAATAAAAAGCCCGGCTGGAAATTTGCCGAATATGAATTGAAAGGTGTTCCGGTAAGACTGGCCATTGGACCGCGCGACATGGAAAACGGAACGGTAGAAGTAGCTCGCCGCGATACTCTGGAAAAGAATGTCGTTTCAATCGAAGGAATTGAAGATTATATAGAAAAGCTTTTAGGTGATATTCAACAGGGAATTTTTGATAAAGCCCTGAAATTCAGAACCGAAAACACGGTGAAAGTAGATACCTATGATGAGTTTAAAAAAGCGCTGATAAAAGGTGGTTTTATTTTGGCGCATTGGGATGGAACGGCTGAAACAGAAGAAAAAATTAAGGACGAAACCAAAGCAACCATACGTTGTTTGCCGCTTGAATTTGAAGAGGAGAAAGGCGTTTGCTTTTATTCAGGAAAGCCTTCCAAAAGAAGGGTTTTATTCGCATTGGCCTACTAATGATTGGATAAAGATATATTCGATTCAAAAAACGCAAGATGACCGAAAAAGAAATTAGAGCATCGCTGCTCGAGGCATACGTCATTAAATCTAATGCAAAACAAAAAGTTTTTCAAAACACAAAGCAAACATTTTTGCTCATCAAAAAAGTTTTGAAACAATTAGAAAATGATTATGCTCTGGCTTTAAAAGATCAGGTTCTGTTAACTGATTTGCCATACTTTAAGGATAGAGGCGCGTTTGAAGCGGAGTTCAAAATCGGGAGCGATTTGCTCGTTTTTAGCATGCACTCCAATGTTTTTGAATTCGACGATAAACACCCCGTATTAAAAACAAAATATATAAAAGATGATCCTTTACGATCGTACTGCGGGGTAATTCACATTTACAACTTTTTAGCTGATTCGTTTAAATACAGTCGCGAAAATGATTTGGGTTATTTAGTGGCACGGATTTTTGTGAACAAAGACAATCATTTTTTTGTGGAAGGAAAACGACAAACCGATGAAACGGTAAAGGATTTCGCCATCGATAGTATTTCTCCCGGAATATTGCGGCAAATTATTGAAACTGCCATTCAGTATAGTGTTGAATTTGATTTGTTGACTCCGCATTATGATCAGGTGAAAGTAGCAACGGTGGAGCAAATGCGCCAAAAAATGAGTCACTCAAAAATGATTACCGGCAAACGTCTAGGCTTTGGGTTTAGATCCGATGATATTTAATGGGGCTGTATTTATTTCTGATTTTTGCAAAGCGCAGCTTAACAGACATTTAAAAATATTGTCAAATCCAAAACAGATGATTAATTATTCATTGGTTGGTTCAGAATCCTCTGATAAAAGTAATGATTGTTACAGCGCATTTATGATATCGTCAATTGTAGTTTTAACTTCTTCCAGGTCTTTTTCAAAAGTAGCTTTGAAATCTACCCAGTCTTCCTGTTTAATATTTTTGATTTCGTGCATTCTCTTGTTAATCGAAGCTTGTTTTACTTCAAAATCATCAAGAGCTTTATTTTGTGCAACAGTAAATTTTACACCCTTTTCACGAATTTTGTCGTTTAACGATCTTACATTTTGATTGATGCTTGCAAGTTCCTCATTTGCTTTTGAAAGCAAATCGCAGTGTGCCTGATGCAACTCTTCACTAATTACATTTACAGTTGTAGCTGCATTTTTGTCTTCACTTTTTTGCGAATTGGATCCGCAACCCGACAGAATCAACACATTTAATCCGATAAGGATTATCCCTAAAAATATTTTCTTAATCATGGCTAATTTGATTTTAAGTTTTTATACGCATTATAGTATTACGTTAAAATGATTTAAATGGTTGTAACCTTATATGTCTTTAATTGTAATGTTGTTATTAGTTTGACAAATGTCATGTTTTGAATAGTTTTTAGCACGCTTTATGTTTTTTAAGGTTATCTTGTTTAGTGAAATTATTGGAGATATCTGACTGGTTTTTCGACTTAAAATAGTCTGATCTGCCGTTGTTAAATTTGTATATTTGGTTGAAGTTTAAATTTAAGAAGTATGAAAGTTTTATGGAAAAAGTAACACAGCGATTTATAAAGTACGCAAAACAACACACTACCTCCGACCCGGAAAGCACCACTTACCCCAGCACCGATCGACAAACAGGTTTCATGAAAAAACTTGTTGAAGAGCTTAAGGAAATTGGTTGCACCGAGGTTGAAATTGATAAATACAGTTACGTAACCGCAACTATTCCGGCAAACGAAATTGAAAATTGTCCGGTTGTGGGCTTTGTAGCGCATGTTGATACCAGCCCCGATTTTTCGGGAGAGAATGTAAATCCGCAGATTATCGAAAACTACGACGGTAAGCCGGTAAAATTGAAAAACGGAGTGACCATCGATCCAAAAGATTTTCCTGAAATCTTGAATTACATCGGACAGTCGATTATAACTGCCGACGGAACCACTTTGCTTGGTGCTGACGACAAAGCCGGACTTGCAGAAGTTGTTACCGCAGCCGAAATTCTTGTTAATTCAAAAGACATCAAACATGGGAAAATTCGTCTCGGATTTACGCCCGATGAGGAGATTGGAAAGGGTACCGACCATTTCGACGTTAAAAAATTTGGTGCCGATTTTGCCTACACACTCGACGGCGGTGAAATTGGTGAACTGGAATTTGAAAACTTCAATGCTGCAGGTGCAAAAATTACAATTCAAGGGCGAAGCGTTCATCCGGGTGCTGCAAAAAATAAAATGATCAACGCCTTACTGGTAGCGCATAAAATAATAGCCCTATTGCCGCCAACGCAGCGTCCGGAACATACGGAAGAATATGAAGGTTTCTATCATTTGACTTCTCTCAAAGGAGATGTGGAGAAGGCCGAAATGCAATTTATCATTCGCGATCACGATTCCAGAAAATTTGAAGAGAAGAAGAAATTTCTGAAAGAAATTGTCCAACTAATAAACATGGAGTTTGGGAAGAATTTGGTTGAACTTGAAATCAAAGACCAATACTTCAATATGCGTCAGAAAATAGAACCGGTTATGCACATTGTTGAATTAGCAAAACAGGCAATGATTGAAGCCGGTGTGGAGCCAAAAATTAAAGCTATTCGGGGAGGAACCGACGGAGCGCGGCTTTCATACGACGGATTACCCTGCCCCAATATTTTTGCCGGCGGCCACAATTTTCACGGGCCTTACGAATTCGTGCCCATTCCTTCGATGCTGAAAGCAGTAGAAGTAATTTTGAATATTGCCAAAAACGTAGGATCATCCAACGATAATTAGTAATGTTGAATTAGTTCTTGAACCGGAATATTCTTTTCCAGGAATCGATCTGGCTTCTATACCACCATGAATTGTTTAAACGGGTGGCTAAAAAACGGCGTGTTTTTCATTTCTATTTTATGTTGGGAGCGGGTATTAATTTGTATTTTTGATAAAAAACGCAAGAGTATGCTGGACAGATTTTTACAACAGGTAGCAAAAAAACAACTTTTTGAACCCGATAAGAAAATATTGCTGGCGGTTAGTGGTGGAATCGACAGCATGGTTCTACTGCATCTTTTTGAGCGCTCACATTTCGATTATGGCATTGTACATTGCAATTTCAAATTGCGCGGAAGCGAATCTGATGCTGATGAGTCTTTTGTGAAAGCTCAGGTTATGATTCATGGGGTAGAGGCATTTTTTACATCGTTTGAAACGGAAGAATATGCGTCCTTGAACGGGATTTCTATTGAAATGGCCGCCCGCGAATTACGTTATGAATATTTTGAGAGGGTGCGGGAAGAAAAAGGCTATGATTATATCGCAACAGCCCATCATCAGGACGACCTTATTGAAACATTTTTTTTGAATCTCTCTCGCAAAACGGGCATCAAAGGATTAACGGGGATAAAAGAAAAATCAGGAAGATTAATACGTCCTTTGCTTTTTGCCAGTCGCAATGAAATTGAAAATTATGCCGCGAAAAACTATTTGGAGTTTAGAGAAGATTCGACCAACATTGAAGTTATTTATCAGCGGAACTTTCTGCGCCATAGAATTCTACCACTTTTTTCCGAGTTGAATCCCGCTTTCAAAAAAAACCTGTTGGGCAGCATCGAAAATCTGAAAGATGCTGAAAAGGTATATTTTTCGGTTTTTCATTCGGAAAGGCAAAAGGTGGTTTTTTCAAAAGGTGATATTTCAACTATTAACATAGAAATGCTTCAAAAATCTAAATTCCCTGAATTGTTATTGTTGGAAATTCTGGGCGATTTCGATTTCAATCCTACCGTGGCTGATGACGTTTTTCAGAGCTTAGGAACCGATTCCGGCAAACAGTTTTTTTCTAAAACTCATCGCTTGATAAAAGATCGGGAATCTTTATTTATTGCACCAATCAGCACAGAAGAAAATAGAATATTTTACGTTGAAAATGATGATATTGAGTTGTTTGAACCAATACCTATTACTATTGAAAAGTATTCGAACGATAACTTCAAAATTATAAAGAATCCAAAAGTTGCCTGTTTGGATGCCGAAAAGTTGAGTTTCCCATTACTCATCCGCAAATGGCAGCAAGGCGATTATTTCCAGCCTTTAGGAATGACCGGATTCAAAAAGATTAGCGATTTTTTTATCGATGAAAAAATTCCGATTCACGAAAAAGAAAACGCCTGGTTACTTTGCAGTGGTAATAAAATAGTCTGGATTATGGGGCAACGCATTGACAACCGGTTTAAAATCAAGCCGGACACAAAACAGGTCTTGAAAATTGAAATTAAAGAATGATTGCGTTTAGCTTTAACTATTGTGTCAAAAATTCAAGCACTGTTTTCAAACTTTACAGCGAATTCTCCTTTATATAATCAATGATTTCCTGCTGATAGCCAAATGCTATTCCAACCACTGTGTCGGCTGCACCGTAATACACAGCAATCTTTTCGCCATCGCTTAATGCTGCGCAAGGGAAAATCACATTTGGAACATCGCCGGCTAATTCATAGAGTTCGGCAGGAGCCAGCAGGTAGGGTTGGGTTCGATACAAAACTTTCGACGGATCTACTAAATCGAGCAAAGCAGCTCCCATTGAGTAGCGAAAACCGTTGCAGGTGTTAATCACACCGTGGTAAAATTCGAGCCACCCATCCTTTGTTTTAATGGGAACCGAACCGGCTCCAATTTTTGTGCACTGCCATGCACTGCGTTCAAAAGGGGAAATTTTCATAACACAACGATGCTCTCCCCAGTATTTCATGTCGGGGCTGTAACTGATATAAATATCGCCAAAAGGAGTATGCCCGTTATCGCTTGGGCGGCTTAACATGGCATATTTTCCATTAATTTTTTCAGGAAACAGAACTCCATTCCGGTTGAACGGTAGAAATGCGTTTTCGCACTGGTAAAAGGTTTGAAAATCGAAGGTATAGGCAATCCCAATGGTTGGACCGTGATAACCGTTGCACCAGGTAATCCAATAGCGGTCTTCGATAAAGGTAACCCGCGGATCGTATTTATAATCCGACTCAATCATTTCGGTATTTCCGGCAAGCATTTCAATTGGGTCGTGATTGATGTCCCAGTTAATACCATCTTTGCTGAAACCCGCGAAAATATTCATTTGCACCGCTTTATTGTCGCAGCGGAAAATACCTGCAAAACCATCTTCAAACGGCACCACCGCACTGTTGAAAATACTGTTGGACGACGGAATATGATAACGCCCGATTATTGGATTGTGCGAGTAACGCCACATTACATCCCCAGAGTCCTGTGGACGTTCTTCAAACGGAATTGGTGCTTGTATTGTCATCTTTATTCTAATTGAGTTGTAGTGTTTCTCAGTGCAAAGGCTTAAAAATCGCAATGGGGAATTTATCCCGAAAATACACTATTTTATTTGTGATGCGCATCAATTGCAAGCTCCAGTTTTTGTTTCTTTTTTCCAATCGAAATCCGGATAAAGAAATAGTTTGCTGTTAGGATGAAATAAACTGCTGCCTGAAAATAGAAGCTCTAAAAAGTGAAAAATCAGAACTGCCTTCTATAATATCACAATACAAAAGTAACCCAGATATAATCGAACTACTTACGCACCACAATCGGGCAGACATAGATGCCCACATAGAAAGCTTTGTCTCCACCACCAGAAAAAGACCACAATTTATTTTCAAAATTATGTGCTGTTTTTGAACGTGCAAATTTCATCACACAGTAGAGCCGGGGAAACAAATTACCAATAATGTATGAACTATGTCGTGCGAAATGCGTATATTCTCCACGGATTTAAGGACTAATTCGTTTTGTTTTATGAAAAATATTTTCCCCCAGGAAATCAAATAATCATTAAACGTCACGTCCGTGAAGATTATACAGGCAAACTTCCTGCTATGCAAAATTATGAGATCATGAAAAAGTTATTTGTTGTTATGAGTCTTTTACTGTCAGTATCGATTCTCTTTGCCCAAAATCAACTTACAATAACTGGAAAGGTTACTGATGCCAATAATCAGCCAGTACCTGGTGCCAGTATACTGGTCAAAGGCACCATGCAGGGTACGGTTACGGATATGGAAGGGAATTATTCTCTCCAGGCCGAAGATCGTGCAGTTCTGCAATTTAGTTTTATGGGATTCGAAACTCAGGAAATACCCGTAAATAACCAAACCAGCATCAATGTTCAACTTAAGGAACAATCATTTAATCTTGATGAAGTAGTAGCGATTGGATACGGTGTTGCCCGAAAGCGCGACCTGACCGGTTCAATCGTTTCAATTGATGGTAATAGCATGAAGACATCGCCTGACAATAACCCAATAAAATCGTTGCAGGGAAGAGTACCCGGATTAATGGTTACCAACAGTGGTGGTGCCGGTGCAAGCCCAACTGTTCGAATTCGTGGTGTTGCTACCGTAAATGCAAGTACCAACCCGCTTTATGTAGTTGACGGGATGTTTGTTGACAACATTGATTTTATTAATCCAAATGATATTTCATCGGTTGAGGTACTTAAAGATCCTTCATCTTTAGCCATTTTTGGTGTTCAGGGAGCAAATGGAGTAATAATAGTAAGCACTAAGCGCGCTGAAAAGGGTAAACTTACTGTGAGTTATGATGGCTACGCCGGTGTGCAGGTTTTATCTGGCCGTGATGAACTAAAATTGACCAATGCCTCAGAATTCACCATGCTTTATAACGAACAACTCCTGAATATGAATCCTTCTGCAACTGAATGGGTTCCCGATTTACTTGGCGGAGGCACCAAATGGCAGTCTGAAATATTCCGACCTGCCGTTATTACTAATCACGGAGTTACAGTTTCACAATCAACGGCAAAATCAAGCAGCATACTTTCATTGGGATATTTTCTTCAGGACGGAATTGTGAATTACAACTCTTACCAACGTTTTAATGGGCGTTGGGCCGGAGACTATACAATTTCTGATCACTTTAAAATGGGAGGAAATGCCACCTTGAGTCGCTGGGATACCGATCCGGCAACTGCCAATGTTCAAAATGCGGCTCAGGCGTTGCCGACCTATCTGCCGTATTCTCCAGCCGAAGATCATGATCCCAACAACATTGGGTCTTATTATACTCCGGCGCCGGGAATTCAAAAAGATGTGCCGAATCCGGTTGCAGTGATGGAAATTAATAAAGGAAACAGCGAAAGTTATGGATACCGAATTGTTGGAAATGTATATGGTGAAGTAACCTTCCTTAAAGATTTTACATTTAAAGCCACCGGTTATGGCGATGTGGGACTTAACACAGGCAGTCATTACACTCCCCGTTTCGACGTAAATAATGCGACATCAAACTCTTCACATAAAAGTGAAAAAACGTCTTTTAGCCGGAATACTGCCGAATACACCAAATATCAGGCGGATATGATTGTTAATTACAACAAGGAAAAAGACTTACATCGGATTGGAGCTATGGCAGGTTATACAGCAAGGGTTCAGGAAAGCAAGGGATTTAGCGCTGCGGCTGATACATTGGTCAGTGCTGATATGTGGATTGTGCCGGAAGATTTCTGGCTGTTAAATATGGGTTCAACTCAAAATAAAAGGAATGGTGATTTTTATGAAGCAGAATCATTTATATCCTACCTGGCCCGTTTAAATTATTCCTATGCGAACAAATATCTTGTATCAGCGACATTTCGTGCAGATGGTTCTTCAAAATTTTCACCCAATAACCGCTGGGGATATTTCCCGTCGATTGGTTTGGGTTGGGTTGTTACCGAGGAAGATTTTGTAAGAGGGAAGATTGAACAATTAAATTATTTGAAAGTGAAAGCTTCATGGGGGCAGTTGGGTAACGACAAAATTGGGAATTACCTGTGGTTTCCTACAATAAACCCAAAAGGGCAGCAGGTTGTGGTTGATGGGAAAACCTATTA
>CAJDXF010000043.1_pt1 | contig 21010 bp, 20 predicted proteins | sample 7391791 | NCBI WGS metagenome assembly CAJDXF01 (sample SAMEA7055712, study PRJEB34461) | soil metagenome | biome: terrestrial ecosystem; feature: Peninsula; material: soil | place: Antarctica | collected 2016 | reverse complement strand
GATGGTGGTATGTCAAGTATCAAGGGCTAGCAATGCATTTTTAGCCAAGGTGGATTAATAATCCTTGTCTCAAAACGAAGTACTTAATATTTTATGACTTTCTCAACTAGTTCAAGTCTTCTATTTTTCGCATAACAGCTTCCGCTTCAGAATGTTTCTGATCAGCTAATTTGCAGTTTTCCGCGATAAAAAGAAGTTCTCTTGCATCAATTTGTCGTACTGCTTCTGCAAAGATTTATCAGGGTCTTTTTTGAAAAGTCTAAACATTTTGTTTGTTTTTATTATGCGATATCTACTCAGTTTGAGCTTTCAGATCCGATATCTTTTAACGAAACAAAATTTTATTGTTTGGAGGCAACTTGATTAAAAGACTCAGGATTAAAATTGGGAAGTTCAACCAGCACCTCATTTCTGCGGTTTACCATATCATAGATGGCATTATACCCTAAGTATTCGAAGTTATTATTAAACTCCAGGTTCAAAGTCTGAAGTGCCTCAATTAATTCCGCTTTTATCTTTTCGATTTTGCGGTTATTGGACTGCAGCATACACCGGTTTCGGCTGATGCAATACAATTTTCTCGTTTATGGGCGTTGGCAGTTTATCAAACTCCATTTTTGAAGGAAGCACAAAACTCATGGTGCTGTTAGTTTCATTGTTGCTCATCCGAACTGGTGAAGTCATAGCTATTTTTTCGTTTTCCTGATTTCCACCAAAAATATAACCTGCCAATATTCGAAATCCTGAGTTTATTGAATTGTCATAGGTATCCTCCATATTTACCGATGCAAGAATGGCTTCCGGATAATAATGTATTTCAAAACTACCCTTCTTATAAACTGTTTCATACTTTTGTGTTTCTGTTTTTGTACCTGCAATTTTTGACATTCCGATTATAACCATGAAAACTAAGACTAGTATCGATATTAAATATAAATATTTCATTTTGTTTAATTTAAATACATGATTAGTTAAGCAATAAACACATTAATAGGTTCATTTGGTAATAAAGTTTTGTTGTGAAATTTGTATTAGAAATCGTTTTGGTATGCCTTTCAATAAATGTATGGGGCCAAAAAATAACGAATAGTCCGGTGCGCTTTTTAGCGTTGGGCGACTCGTACACCATTGGACAGGGAGTAACCGTGAATAACCGCTGGCCCGAGCAGTATGTTTTAGCGCTTAAAAACAGAGGCATAGCCACGGAAAAACTGACTATAATTGCTCAAACCGGATGGAGAACCGACAATTTAACAAATGCCATTACAAGAGAAAAACTTGATTACAATTACACACTGGTATCGCTTCTTATTGGCGTAAACAATCAGTATCAAGGCGAAGGTATAAATAAGTATTCTGTTGAATTTCGTCAACTTTTGGAAATGGCCATAGCGCTTTGTGGTGGGCGCAAGCAAGGTGTTTTTGTTTTATCTATTCCCGATTATGGCTATACGCCGTTTGGACAAAGTAGTCAGGCTCGAATTAGTGCTGAAATTGACCAGTATAATCAAATTAACCGTGCAATTTCACGGGAAATGGGCGTTGTTTATTATAACATTACACCCATTAGTCGCGAGGCTATTAATAAACCGGATTATTTGGCCTCCGACCAGTTGCACCCCAGCGGAGCAATGTATGCCAAATGGATAGAACAAATTGTAAACAGTCCAGATTTTGAGATAGTTACTACCAATGTTTCAGAGTATAAAGCTACCGATAAATCAGAATTGTATCCCAACCCGGCTGGCAGAAGCATCAATATTCGTGCCCCTCAAAAGGGAAATAGCATTTTAATTTATAACAGTCAGGGAACCATAATCCAGCAATCAGAATTAACGCCAGGCGAAGTATTAAATATCGACGTTTTGGGCTGGAGCAATGGTATTTATTATTACCAAATTCGGGAAAACAAAAAAGCAATTATTTCAGGAAAATTTTTGATAAAATGAAATTCTGAATCCACACATTCTTAAGATTTTTATGCCAAAACGCTTAGTCTGTAGCTTATCCATAGAAGTAGTATTTGAGATTAAGCACGACACCATTATCACGTTCCAATAACGATACCCCCTTTCGAATTTTCTATATATAGAGGAACTTAAGGAAAAAATATCGTACAATTTAATTCTAAGATAAGTCCTATCTTTTAAACTTAAAAAAACATTGGTTACACAAACGAAGAACGACGACCGACGGTGATTTTTATACCGAAAGTTAGATGAAGGTATGCTTTTGGATACATTCATTTTTTATTCAAATTGATAATTGACACAACACGCATACTATTGGAGCATCCCGCCGGGCCAGGTCTAAAGTAACTGCGACTGAAAGAAATAGGCTCTCAGCTAACTACGATTTAATTTTCATAAATTGGGCAGGCAGGCACCCCTTGCGGTAGCTATCGGAAAGATTTGTGCCCGCACATCCCTTAAGTTTCAACAAATCAATGTGATTTTCTGTTACACAGAAGTTGTTTTCCTGAAATAGTTTTTGTGATTTTACAAGAGCTTCAAAAAGGATTCCTATATTTAGGGAGTAAAAATTAAGGTGCAAAGAAAATTATGGAATACATAAAGTTTAGAAAAATGAGAATTTACGCTCTGTTGATTTTGGTGGTGGCTTTTTCGTCGTGTGTGCGGAATAAAAATGCTGCAACGTTTCAAAATTCGGCTTCAAAGGGAGGTAATGTTTTTGAAGTTGCAGAAGTGCTGCAGGCAAACAGTTACAGTTATTTGAAAGTGAAAGAGAACAGCGGCGAAAGATGGGTAGCCGTATCAAAGCAAGAAGTTGAGCCGGGTGATGTGTATTACTACGACAGTGCTTTAGAGATGGAAAACTTCGAAAGTAAAGATTTAGGCCGCACTTTCGATGTAATTTATTTCATCAATCAAATCAGCAAAACACCTCTCAGTCACCAACCCGTAATGGGCGATGAAATGGGAATGGGTAACGCAATGCCCCCGCATTCGGGGAAAGTTCAAACCGATAAACTTAGCACCATAAGTCTTGATAAACCAGAAAACGAACTAACCCTTGCCAAATTGTTTGCAAACCGCGAAGAATATGCGACAAAAGAATTTGAAATAAGAGGAATAGTGGTAAAAATCAACAAAGAAATTATGGGCAAAAACTGGATTCATATCCAGGATGGAACTAACCATGACGACGAGTTCGATTTAACCATTACCACACAAGAGATTGCCGAAGTGGGCGCAGAAGTCACCTTTAAAGGAAAACTTTCGTTGAACAAGGATTTTGGCGCAGGCTATACCTATGATTTGATTATGGAAGACGCCAGGTTGATCAATTCAAAAATGGCGGGCACCAAGCTGTAAGATTTATCTCACTAAAAAAGCAGTGGGCTCCTCATAAAATGTTGAAGATTCAATCCAATCGTACGAATTTCACAAAATTTGTCTATTTTTCGGCAAAATCAATTTCACCGTACTTAAAAAGAAAACAAATGATCAACCTGAAATCTTTCCGTTTCGTTTTGTTGATTTCGATGCTAACATCAGCAACATTTTCGCATGCACAAAACTGGCCCAACTGGCGGGGGCCCAACGGTGACGGCACAAGCTCCGAAACCAATTTACCGGTGAGCTGGGATTCCATAACGAACGTGGTATGGAAAAGCGCAATCCCCGGGATTGGGCATTCTTCACCCATTATTTGGGACGATAAACTCTTCACAGTTTCCGCGTTTCCTGAAACACAAGAGCGGGTTTTGCTTTGCTACGACAGCAACAACGGTAATTTACTGTGGCAAAAAACGGTATTGAAGGCCGCATTCGAAGGTAAACACAGCGACAATAGCCACGCTTCGGGAACCCCGGCAACAGATGGCAATTTGGTGTATGTATCGTTTCTCGATGTTGAGAATGTGTATGTTGCAGCCTTTGATTTCTCTGGAAAAATGGTTTGGGAACAACGTCCCGGAACGTTCAAAAGTCCACATGGTTATAGTTGCTCCCCTGTAATTTATAAGGATAAAATAATCATCAACGGAAACAGTCAGGGCGATTCGTTTTTGGCTGCGTTGAACAAAACCGATGGAAGTGTGGTTTGGAAAATTCCGCAAAATAACCCTGCACACAGTTTCACCACACCCATTTTCCGCGAAATGGCAGGTAAAATGCAAATGATTTTTGGCGGAAACAAACAAATTACATCGTACAACCCCGATGACGGTTCGAGCTACTGGTTTGTAAACGGACCTTCGGAAGATTTTTGCTCCACTCCTGTTTATAACGAAAAGTCAGGATTGGTGTTGATGAGCAGTGCCTGGCCTCAACGGGTTTTGATGGCCATAAATCCCGACGGCAGTGGTGATGTGACTGAAAGCAAAGTGGTTTGGCAAACCAAGGAAGGCGCTTTTTACGTACCATCGCCTGTTTGTACCGACGATTATTTATTCTCCACTATGACCAATGGCCGCGTTCATTGTATCGATATTGCCACTGGGCAAACCTTGTGGAAAGAAGACCTGGGCAAGCAATATGCATCACCAGTGCTTGCCGATGAACTGGTTTATATGCCCAATGACGAAGGTGTAATTACGGTGATAAAACCCGGAGCAACTTTCGAAGCTGTGCCATTAGCAACGGCAGGATATTTTTACGTGGCGACAAACACCTTTTTTGCATTGGCAAATAGGTGAAGTAAAGACAAATACAACTTAAAATATTACTCATAAATCCTTGCCGACGCTTCCCGAGTTCTTTCCCGGTGAACTTTCACCCAGTTTCCATCCATTCCAATGAGATACTGAGCCTTTACCAGAATATACAGCGTCGTGATTTATATTGTTTTGTCCTTCAGGATTTGTAGTTCCACCATGGCTTTTCATGTTGAATTGCATAAAGCCATTATCTCCAAAACCAGGATTATCGCCGCTGGCTGTAAAAAACGATGCGTCGAAGATGTTGTTCTGAACTGTCCAATTTGTATTTAAACTATTGACTTCTTTAGTACCCACACCCAATAATATGTTGACGAACAATTGGCAAATAATGAGCTTGCAATAGAGACAACTACAATTAGAAATAAAGCCTCGAATTGATGTGCGACAGTTTGCATTTTACAGCACCGAATATTGCAGTACCGCTTTGTTCATTTCGTCGAATTGTTCCTCCATGCTTTGCAGCAATTTATATTGCGCCCGTGTACGAACCAGGTTGTGGTCTGCCGATTTCGTTTTGTAGTAGTTGTCACCATCGATATAGTCCATTAAAAAACGGAGCACCTGTTCGTAGGTAATATATTTGGCTGAAAATGCCAGGTATTCAAATTCTTTCACGGTATCCAAATCGATTACGCAAAGTACTTCTCCGTTTTTGTCGAAAAGGATATTATTAATTTTTGTGTCGTTATGGCTGATACGGGTTGGGATGGTACCATTTTCTACCAGCTTCCAAAAGTCGAGCATCTCTTCGCGACGGCTTTCAATCCAACTGATTTCTTCGGCCACTTCCGATTTTCTGCCTACCGGGTCTTTTGCCAGCACCTCATCCCATTGATTAAAGCGGTAGCGAATATCGTGGAAACCGGGTAAGATATTGACGAGCGTTTCATTCAAATCCGACACCAGCGACTGGAATTTACCGATACCTTTTCCACCGGCGTAGGCCAATTCGGGCGTTTCGGCTGCTCCATAGGCAATGGTATCGTCGATGAATTGGGAAACTGCCCAGTATTCGTCTTCGTCGTCCAAAAAATAAAGTTTGCCATCGGTTGCTGGGATTACCGTCATTGCTTCCCGCATCGGGTCGCCACCGGCTGCTTCCACCTTCTTTTTAATGTGGACACACACTTTCTGGATGTTCTCCATCATCGCCGGAATGGGTGAGAAAATTTTCTTATTTTTCCGTTGAAGGATGTAATTAGGATTGTTACCCTCGGTTTTAATGATAAAGGTATCGTTGATAAAACCTTCGCCCAACGGGGTAACTTCGGCCACTTTACCTTCAAGTTGAAAGTTTCCGGCAATCATGTTTAAATCTGTATGCATAGTATTTTTATTATTTGGTTGCTTTCTAACAGCTTTTAGCTTCTCGCTAATTTATGAATTAATTTTTTTCGTGTTCACCCTTGCAGCTTCATTCATTAGTCACCATTTCAACTTCGAGCTTCAAACTTCTGTCTTCCTACTTCCCGCTTCGCGCATTCACTCACTCCCACAATTTGGCAGGATATTCTCCCTGCTCAATCAGTACCTTAATTTTTTCCACTACAAAAGGTTTATCTTCCTTGTAGGTAACACCAAACCACGGTGAATCGGCCTTCAGAACTTTGACTTTTGCTTCGTTAGCCTCAATCATTTCAAAAACGACGGTCGGAATGTACATTTCCGATTTGGGTTTGTCGATTTCCTTTTTCAAGAAATCAACAAAATGCTGTTCCAGTTTTTCAAAAACCGAAGTTTTGAAGCCCCAAATATTCATCGACACACTTTCTTCTCCACTTAGCGCCGTTTCGCTGCCGTCGCTTTCCACCGAAATAATTTCGTCTCCACGTTTGATAATTTTTATGGTTTCCACAATTTTTATCAGTTCGTCATTTTCGTCCACGTTGCAAATCCCGCGCGAAACCGAACCATATTCTGAAAGTGTTTTGTTCAGTCGGTAACCTACCATGGAATATTCCGTGGGATCGATTGATTCTTTCAGAAATTTTGACATCACTTTGTATGCCTCAGACCCGTAAAAATCGTCAGCATTCAATGCACAAAATGGTTCTTTAATTACGTCTTTTGCCATTAAAATGGCATGTGCTGTGCCCCAGGGTTTTTCGCGGCCTTCGGGAAGAGAGAAGCCTTTCGGTAAATTGTCGAGCTCCTGATAAACATATTCTACCTCGACTTTATCCTTCAATATTTTGTCGAATTTTTCTTTGAAAGCGTCAGCAAAACTTTCGCGGATGATAAACACCACTTTACCAAAATCTGCCCGGATAGCATCGTAAATTGAATAATCGATGATTGCTTCGCCGCTGGGGCCAACGGGTTCAACTTGTTTCAAGCCCCCAAAACGGCTACCCATGCCTGCTGCCAAGATTAATAAAGTCGGTTTCATATATATGCTTTTAAATGATTTTAATTCAGAAACAGCAAATTTAGAAAAAATGATTAAAGGAGGAAGGGTTTTGTTGCTTGTTAAATGTTGCTTGTTCCTTGTTGCTCATCGCCCGTTATCTCAACTAACCGCTAAGTCCTCATCTCTAACCTCTCGGTCTTTGCCTCCGGCCTATTCCTTATACCACCCCGCATACATCGAGTAGGAATTGGCAATACGATGGATTTCGCCTTCCAGTAATTCGGAACTAAGGTCTTTGATCTTTTTTGCAGGAATGCCGGCATATACTGAGCCCGATTCCACTATAGTTCCTTTGGTAACCACCGAACCTGCGGCTATAATTGAATTGCTTTCCACCACCGCATCGTCCAGCACTACAGCGTTGATGCCAATCATCACATTGTCCTTGAGCGTGCATCCGTGAACGGTTGCTCCGTGCGCAATGATTACATTGCTGCCAATGTTGGTAGGCGATTTTTTATAGGTGGCGTGCACCGTTGCGTTATCCTGAATATTGGTGTTGTTGCCAATTTTTATATAGTGGACATCGCCACGCAACACGGCGTTGAACCAAATACTACAGTTGTCGCCCATTTCAACGTCGCCGATAATGGTAGCCGTTTCGGCCAGAAAACAATTCGCACCAAACTTCGGTGTTTTTCCGTTCAATGTTTTTATTAAAGCCACTGTTAATTTTTATTAGTTTTAAAATCCTTTCAAAGATATGAAAACTACAATTTATTAAATGTACGGTCGTTAACTTGTTAAATAATGGTTATTTTTGGCGGTTTAAGAACCACGTAAAAATAAATAAATGAAGGATGCAAGAGTAATTGAACTGGAAGAAGTTGCCATTCGGTTTTCAGGTGATTCGGGGGATGGGATGCAACTCACCGGTACATTATTTTCGGATGCCAGTGCACTTTTGGGGAATGATATTTCAACTTTCCCCGACTACCCATCCGAAATCAGAGCCCCACAAGGCACTGTTGGCGGCGTTTCAGGATTTCAGGTACAATTTGGGAAAAAGAAAATTAACACCCCCGGCGATTATGCTCATGTGCTGATTGCTATGAACCCTGCTGCATTAAAGGCCAATGCAATGTTTATGAATCCGGGGGGAACCATTATTTATGATGCCGATTCGTTTGGTGATAAGGATCTGCAAAAAGCTAAATTCTCTACTTCCGATCCCTTTCTGGAGTTAAATTTATTGGATTTCAATAAAATTGCGGCACCCATAACCAGTATGACGAAGGAAACTTTGAAAGATTTTGGGATGGACAACAAAAGCGTGTTGCGGAGTAAAAATATGTTCGCACTGGGTTTGATTTGTTGGATGTTTGGCCGCCCGTTAGATTACATTGAGGAATATATTCAAACTAAATTTGCAAAAAAACCGTTAGTTGTCGATTCAAATATACAGGTGCTTCATGCCGGTTTCAACTATGGTATGAACATGCAGCACATGACTCCCACTTATTTAGTTGGACCCGCCGATATTGAAAACGGCACTTACCGAAACGTTAACGGCAATCAGGCCGCAGCCTGGGGTTTACTCGCGGCTGCTGAAAAATCAGGACTGGAATTATTTCTTGGCTCCTACCCGATTACCCCGGCAACGGAAATTCTTTCCGAGCTTTCAGCACGAAAAGATTTGGGCGTAAAAACTTTTCAGGCCGAAGATGAAATAGCAGGAATCGCCTCGGCTATCGGTGCTGCTTTTGCAGGGGATTTGGCAGCAACTTCCACATCGGGTCCCGGTCTGGCTTTAAAGGGCGAAGCCATTGGCCTGGCAGTTATGGCCGAACTTCCACTGGTAATTGTAAACGTGCAGCGTGGTGGTCCCTCCACGGGATTACCTACAAAAACCGAACAATCGGATTTGCTACAAGCCCTCTATGGCCGTAACGGCGAAAGCCCGGTGGTGGTAATGGCCGCCAGCACTCCTTCTGATTGTTTCTGGTATGCTTTTAAAGCGGCACAAATTGCTTTGGAACGCATGGTTCCCGTTATCCTGCTGACTGACGGCTTTTTAGCCAATGGCAGCGAGCCCTGGAAAGTTCCGAATATGGCAGACTTGCCTGCTATCACGCCTCGCAGAGCCAAAGATCTATCATCATTTAAACCCTATGGACGCGACCCAAAAACCCTGGCACGCGAATGGGCAATTCCGGGAATGGCCGGTTTTGAACACCGTATTGGTGGCCTCGAAAAAAATGTGATCGGGACGGTTAGCCATGATCCCGAAAATCATCATATTAACAGTGAACTGCGAGAAGGGAAAGTACAACGGGTTGTGGATATGATTCCTACTCTCGATGTATTTGGCGATGAAGAAGGAGATGTTTTAGTTGTGGGATGGGGCGGAACATATGGTCATCTGGTAAGTGCGGCAAGAGCGCTTCAATTGGAGGGGAAAAAGGTAAGTCTGGCCCATTTCAACTACATAAAACCATTACCCACAAATACCGCAGATGTTTTTGCCAGATTCAAAAAAATTATCGTTTGCGAATTAAATATGGGGCAGTTTGTGAGTTATCTGAGGAGCTGCCTGCCTGAGTTTACCTATCATCAAGTCAATAAATTTACCGTTACCGAATTGAAACAAAGTGTTTATAAATTGCTGGAGGAATAAAAAATGATTGATCTAAAATATACAGTTAAAGATTTTAAGAGTGAATACGAAGTTCGCTGGTGTCCGGGTTGTGGCGATTATGCCATTATGAATGCCGTTCAGCGAACAATGGCCGGCATGAACGTACCGCGCGAGAAATTTGCAATTATTTCAGGAATCGGATGTTCTTCCAGGTTTCCGTACTACATGAATACCTTTGGTTTTCACACTATTCATGGCCGGGCTACTGCAATTGCTTCGGGAGTAAAACTGGCCAACCCCGACCTGAACGTTTGGGTGATCACCGGCGACGGCGATGGGATGGCAATCGGAGGAAACCATTTTATTCATTTAATTCGAAGGAATATCGATTTAAACGTGATCCTTTTTAATAACCGGATTTATGGCCTGACAAAAGGGCAATATTCTCCCACTTCGGAACGGGGTTTCAAAACCAAAACTTCACCATTTGGCACCGTCGAAGATCCATTTGTCCCGGGTCAACTGGTTATAGGCGCGCGGGGAACATTTTTTGCCCGTTCCATAGACAATAATGTAAAACTGAGTCAGTCGGTTTTCGAAGGAGCTGCAAAGCATAGAGGCACTTCAATCGTGGAGGTACTGCAGAACTGTGTAATTTTTAACGATGGAATACACAGTGCCATAACCGATCCTGCGCACCGTGCCGATCGTCAACTTATTCTTGAAGACGGAAAGCCAATGATTTTTGGGGCTGAAAAGGAAAAAGGATTGGTGTTTGAAAAAGGAAGACTGAAAGTAGCCACAATTGGTGAAAACGGCATTACAGAAAACGATATTCTGGTGCACGATGCCACAGAACCGGATCCAACCCTTCACCTGGCATTGATTAACCTTCAACTGCCTGATATGCCCGTAGCTTTTGGCGTAATACGAAGTGTGACCGCGCCGGTGTATGATGAAGAACTGATAGCTCAAATAGAAACGGTTCAAAAGAATAGGAAAATAACTAACATGGACGAGTTGTTACGTTCTGGAAACACCTGGGAAGTAACTGGGAATGGGACGGCAAATAAAAATGGTTATACGAAAAACTAACAAAAAAATTATTACTAAAAACAAAGCCTTGCAATATTGCAGGGCTTTGCTTTTTTGCCATTCCGTTATGAATTGATCTTTAAGTTTCCTAGAATCAAAGGCCAATAGAGTTCGTTTCAGTAAGGGATTACTAATTTCGTGAAAAATGAATAAAATGGGAATTTCAGTGCATCCTAACGCAAAGGCGTTAATTTTCGATTTGGACGGCACCTTGTCCGATTCGCTTCCGGTACATCTTGAGACATGGAACCTAATTGGCAGAAAATATGGTTTCGTTTTCGATCCTCAAATTCTATACGAATTGACGGGACGTCCCACCCTGGAATTTGCTCAAAGAGTGGTGGATCAGTATAATTTAGATGTTGAACCTGAAACAATAATGAAGCAAAAACAAGAGTCGTTTTGGGACCTCGCACACTTGTTGAAACCAATTGAAAAGGTGAGTAATCTTATGATCGCAAACTTCGGGAAAATGCCCATGTCGGTAGGCACCGGAGCCAGCCGAAAAAGTGCCACCGTACAGTTGGAAAGTCTGAAATTTACCCATTATTTCGATGCAGTGGTTACTGCCGAAGATGTGGAAAACCATAAACCTGAACCGCAAACATTTTTGGAATGCGCAAGGCTGATGAAAGTAGAACCACAGTTTTGTCAGGTATTTGAAGACGGCGATCTTGGAATTACTGCCGCAAAAAATGCCGGTATGATGGTTACCGACGTCCGTCCCTTTATCGATTATGGGAGATGGTTACATTCCTAACTGCAGTTACAACGGTTCTCCCCCTGTTTCTTGTGATTCTCACAGGAGCTTTTTTCTCACGCACAAAATCCGCTTCGCCCGACTGGGTAGAAATACTCAATAAATATGCACTTTACATTGGGTTCCCCGCGCTGGTAGTGGCTTCCATGATGCACCTTGAATTGCAGGGACAATCCTATTTCAAGTTGCTTGCTTACACATCGGGGTACATCATATTTTGTATGTTACTGGCTTTTCCAATTGCCAGAATTTTCCGTTTGTCGAAAAACATGTTGCGTTCGCTCTTTTTAATGCCTTTGGTCACGAAATCCTTCCGGTTGCCGCGGTCATTTCTTCTGTTTATGTGTTTTGGCTTTTTACATTAGGAATTGTTTTGGTCGAAATTTACGGCGAAGAAAAGTTACAGACTAAAAAATTATTCCTCAACCTTCTTAAAAATCCGCTTCTGATTTCCGTTCTGGTCGGTTTAGTCCTTGTGGTTTTTCAGATTAAAATGCCAGATTTTGTAACCAAAACCGTACAACTTTTTGCTGATTCGGTCACGGCGGTTGTACTCTTTTCATTGGGCATATTTCTCGGGATGCAAAAAATGGGTAATGTTCACCTTTGGATGCGGGTGGTTACGCTGACTGTTTTTACCATGTTGGTTTTGCCCTTTTTGTTTTTCCATGTTTTGGGCATTGCCAATTTCGATCCCTTATTAACCAAGATTTCAGTAATAGATGCCGCAATGCCTTTGGGACTTACTCCTTATGCCTTATCCGTAGTCTATAAACTGGATTCCAAACTGACTGCCCGTATTGTAGTTTTCGGAACACTGCTTTCAATGTTGCTTATTCCGCTGTGGATGGTTTGGTTGGCGTAGAAAATGCTTAGAAAACGATATTTCTTGTCGGGATATTTTTCAATTCTCCTAAATCCCACATCGCATTAATTAATCCTACAAAAGTGTATTTTGATATATCGCCCGGTGCAATGCTACATTCAAAAATTTTCCCTTCTTCCAACAAACGCGAACGTTGTGTGCCGGCAAGAAGTGGTGTTTCGGGTGTCCACCATTTTGTGCCGTCGAAAAATACAACATTGGCGGTATAACTGTCGGAAACAAAATCATTTTTCACAATTAAAATATCATCACAGTTGCTTCGTTTTGAGAATAACTTGTCCAGTGTTTTTCGGTCGGCAAACTTAAAATCGTATTCAATGTGGTTGTCTTCCACCACCTTCAATGTTTTTATTTCTCGGAAATGATGTGGCACAAATTCGACTTTTTCAATTTCCCGGGAATAAATTACACGGCACCGGAAAAGTCCCGTTTTTGCATTTTCCGAAATTTGAATGACTTCCTGCAGATTAATTTCATTGACAGCACCAAAACATTTTTTTCGGGAACGGTTGAAACGTTCATTGTGCTTTTCAATGTTGCTTAACTTTCCGTCTAAGCACTTTATGGTTTCGAATAATTTCATATCCTATTCTGAGAAGCCAAAGGCAAATATACTTTCTTCAGCATTTCGTCGTATTCTTTCTGTGCATCGCTCAAAAAGGTAATCCCGCCACCACTCTTGTAAACTAATTGTCCATTTTGGTTTTCGATGTAACGGATCAGCACACAGCTGTCGAGATTCCGGCCATCGAAAACACCAAAAATGCCGGTGTAATAGCCGCGATCGTAATTCTCAGTTTTTCGGATAATTTCGACTGTTTTCGGTTTGGGCGCCCCTGTGACAGATCCTGCCGGAAGCATTTTAAAAAGGATGTCGCCGATGTTTTCACAATAATTTACAGGTAAAACGCCTGTTATTTCGGAGCTCACTTGCAAAAGGTTTTTGTTGTTAGTTTTAACGTGGCTCAAATACCTGAACTTTTCTACCGTAACGTTTTCAGCCACCAAGCTCAGGTCGTTCCGGATCAAATCAACAATAGTATTGTGCTCTGCCAGTTCTTTTGAATCGTTCAAAATCATTTCCCTGGCATTCTCAATATCAGCGTCGATCGTGCCTTTCATGGGATACGAGAAGATTTTTCCATTTTCAATCCTCACAAAAGTTTCAGGCGAAAAACATACAAATTCATCTTTCAAATAAATTTTATAAGCCGCTGAACTTGACAAATAAATTTCCTCAAGCGACAGGTTGGTTTCAACTCGGGTGGGTTGAGTGAAGTTCAGTAAATAAGTGTCGCCATTGTGAATGCAAAGTTGCACCTCACGAAATCCTATGCTATATTGCTCAAATGTAACCGGTGATGTTTTCCAGAATTTCAGCCGCGTTTCTGATCCTTTAAAAAATGAATTTGAAAAACCGGGAATTTGCCAAAAAAGTTGATTTTGAGGATCGTGCAATGGGAAAATCAATGGGTTCAGTCCCAAAAAATCAATCAGGAAAACAAAGGGTTTCCCCCGTTTTCCCCAATCATTTAATTGATCAAATATTTCCTGTTTGATTTCCATACAATTGCGCCAAAGGTAGAATTTTTTGGGTCGCGGAGACTTTGACTTTCCGATTCCTAAACATTCGTCAAATCATTCGATAATTCCTATTTTTACTGAAAATTGAAATACAAATGAATATTGCCGAAAACATTACAGAAATCAAGAGAAATTTACCCGAAAGAATTCGTTTGGTTGCCGTGTCGAAAACCAAGTCCAATGAGGAGGTTTTGGAAGCCTATCATGCCGGGCATAAAATTTTTGGCGAAAACAAAGTGCAGGAATTGGTGACAAAATTTGAGCAATTGCCCCATGATATTGAATGGCATTTTATCGGCCACCCTCAAACCAATAAAGTCAAATATATTGCGCCGTTTATTTCTCTGATTCATGGTGTTGATTCAATAAAACTTTTAAAAACAATTGACAAAGAAGCACGAAAAAACAAACGCATTATTCCCTGTTTGCTGCAATTTCATATCGCTGAGGAAGCCACTAAGTTCGGTTTCTCGCCGGAAGAAGCACAAGAATTACTCGGTTCCGAGGAATTCGCTAAACTTCAAAACATAGAAATTATTGGAGTAATGGGGATGGCAACTTATACCGACGACGAGAACCAAATCAGAAATGAATTTAAGCGCTTAAATAATATTTTTAAAACGCTTAAAATTGAATACTTTTCGGAGATTGAAAAATTCAGTGAAATTTCCATGGGAATGTCAGACGATTATACCATTGCGGTTGAAGAAGGAAGCACTTTGATTCGCATTGGGAGCAAAATATTTGGAGAAAGAAATTATTAAAAACACATGCAATGAGCAATTTAGAAACAACGTATTTGGGTTTAAATTTGAAAAACCCATTAGTGGCGGCAAGTTCGGGATTGACCGGATCAATTGATAAAATAAAAGAACTCGCACAGGCTGGAATCGGAGCTATTGTCCTAAAATCGATATTCGAAGAGCAGATCAACAACGAAGTTTCGGGGATGCTTGAAAAAGATGCACACAACACGGATTACCCCGAAGCGGCAGATTACATTGCAGGTTATTTGCGCGACAATACTGTGCGCAAACACATCGGCTTAATTGAGGAAGCCAAGCGCTCCGTTGATATTCCTGTGATTGCGAGCGTTAACTGTATAACGGGCAACGAATGGACAACTTTTGCCAAAGATTTTCAGGATGCTGGTGCCGACGCATTGGAACTGAATATATTTTATGTGCCCACCGACCGGAACGAAAGACCCGGTTTAGTGGAGCAGTTATACCTCGATGTATTAAGCAAGGTAAAAAAGGAAGTTTCCATTCCGATATCTGTCAAATTTGGCGTTCACCACAGCAACATTATTGGAATGGCCGACAAGTTGAAAGCCAACGGCGCCGCTGGGATTGTAATGTTTAACCGCTTTTACGAACCTGATATTAGCCTCGACACGCTCGAACTCGTTTCGTCGGAAGTGTTTAGCACACCTGCCGATATCCGTCGCACTTTACGTTGGGTAGGCATGGTTTCATCGGCAGTACCAAAACTGGAAATTGCCGCTTCAACCGGTATTCACGATGGTGGCGCGGTTGCAAAACAGTTGCTCGCTGGAGCGCAAGTGGCACAACTTTGCTCTACGCTTTACCTGCACGGTGCAGCAGTTATCCCTCAAATGATAGCCGACATCCATGAATTTATGAAAAAATGGCGATTTAAAAGAATCGATGATTTTCGTGGTCGCCTTTCCTACAAAAACATTCCGGATCCGATGCTTTATGAGCGTTCGCAGTTCATGAAATATTTTTCTAATCGAAAATAATACCGATTTGTATTTGAAACTCCTCAATAAATTAGCTCAGCATTATTATCGTTTATGGCACTTCGCTGAACTTCGTTTCTCTTTGTTCTTTATTGGTTTTCAAATATCTATCGGCATAACATCGAAATACTAAGCAGTTAAATTAACACCTTAAGTGGTATAAGATGGGATTCAATGGGCTGAGATTTCTGTTAATTTTCTTTCTGTTAAATGCAGTTGTCAGCTCTGTTTTTGCCCAAAATTCGATACTAAGGATTATAAATCCACGTTCCGATACGTTGTTGTATTGCAGCGATTCGGTTGCAGTTGCTGCGGAAATTACAGTTGAAAATATTATTGTCATCAAGAATTCGGATGGGATGAAAGTTTCCATCGTAAATTACCGTCGGGGCGAAGATCGACTCGCTTATGATACTGTCGCTAATTTTAATTACAACTGGAACGACGTACTCGGCTCGCTTGAAATAAAAGGAATTGGAACGTCTGCTGAATATCAAAAGGCTATCCGGCAGGTATATTATAAAAACCTTTCAAATGTTCCGATCATAGATGTTCGTACTTTTTCGATTAGTTTACTGGATGCCGATTATTTACCTCAAACGGAGCATTTTTACCGTAATGTTAAATATCAGGACATCACCTGGAAAGAGGCAAAAGCTGCTGCGGATACCATGAGGTATTATGGTTTGAAAGGCTATCTCGCCACCATCACCTCGCAAGTAGAGAACGATTTCATCTGGAACAAGGTGAGTGGATTTGGCTGGATTGGTGCCTCCGATGAAGAAACAGAGGGTGTTTGGAAATGGGTGACCGGACCGGAAGCAGGGACACAATTTTGGCAGGGAACAAATGGAAATAACGGCTGGCCAGTAAACGGAATGTATTCGTTTTGGTCGAGCAGCGAACCAAACAACTCCGGGCCAGAACATTACGCCCACATTAACCAAAACCCCGCTAAGGTTAAGGGTAGCTGGAACGATTTGCGTAACGAAGGCGATGGAGTCAATTCGCTACACTACCGTTCCCAGGGCTTTATTGTGGAGTTTGGAGGTTTTGAAGGCGAACCCAAAGTACAGCTTTCGGCCACGGCTTCAGTAAAGGTAAATAAAATTGCTTTCTCCAATGAGCGTGAATTAGCAATCTGTGAAGGTAAATCTGTCTTGCTAAATGTCGAAGCGAACGATAAATACAATTATCTCTGGTCTCCGGACAAAAATATTAGCTCTGTCTCCGTTTCAAATCCTTTAGTTTCCCCAGACAATAACACCACTTACGTAGTAATTGGGAAACTTGATGAATGTATTGATACCGCATTCTTTAATGTGACCGTAAATCCGCTTCCGGTTTCTTTATTGAAAACCGAATATGCACTTTGCGCCGGTGATTCGGTAATGCTCGACGGAGGCAAACACGACTCTTATCTTTGGTCAACCGGAGAAAAAACACAAACCATTCTCGCTAAAAAGGAAGGTTGGTACCAACTGGAAATAAAAAGCGAATTGGGATGTAGCACCGTCGATAGCTGTTTCGTGCGCTTAAGCAAAAAACCAAAATTGGATTATACCAAAATCGACACATTAATCTGCGGTTCAAAAAAACAAAAATTAGTGCTTTCGTTTGAAAATGAAACACCTGTAACTTTCTTGCGTGCTTTAACTTCGCACCCACTGGTTGAAAGTGCAGCAACGCTCTCCCCCACTATTAGCGTGGACAATTTCGGACCTTATGAATTTGAATTAACGATCACTAACGAAAACAATTGTACTTTTCTTGATACATTGAAAATCGAATTTCATAACCAGCCTACGGCTGATTTTTTTCGCGACGACCAAAAGTGCAGCGGCTACAATTTGGAATTAAGCTATTTCGGAAAAACGGTTGAACCTGCAATTTTCTCTTGGTTTTCTAACGATACGGTTTTCGATTCAGGTACCAATTCAACAATTAAAATTCCGCTCGGTTATGGCACCCGTGATCGGACTGTCGGCTTAAAAGTTAACGAGCAGGGTTGCATTGCCGAAAAAACTGAAGTAGTTTCGGTTAGCCCCGTAATGGATTTTTGGGTGGATCAAAATGCTGAAGGCTGTACTCCCTTGACTACTATTTTCAGGAATGAGGATGTGGAAGAAATTGATTCCTACCTCTGGAATTTTGGCGATGGATCTACTTCGACGGAGAAAAACCCAGCGCACAGATATATAAACGAGAGCACAAGCAATAAAAATTTCGATGTTTCTTTGAAGGTTATCACAACCGAAGGCTGCGATAATGAGGGTTCACTTTACGATATTGTAAAAGTTCATCCCACACCCACCATTGATTTCGATTTTGAAGAAAACACCTGTCATAATGAAAATGCAAACGTTTCGTACGTAGGTTCCGGAACTGCAAACGACCAGTTCATTTGGGATTTATCCGGGTTTGAAGCGAACGAAATCTTGCAAGTCCCAGGCAATTCTCCTGGACCGTTGGAGTTTAACCGAAGTTCGCAACCTACTGTTAAAATTGGTTTAGAAGTTATTTCAGAATTTGGATGCACCACAGGTAAAGTTTCAAAAACATGGACAAGAAAACCATTTTACAAAGCTACTTTCGATAAAACGGAAGGATGCCCGCCATTATCGATTGTATTCTCAGCAAAAACAATGGACAATATCGATCAGGTGGCTTACACCTGGAACTTTGGCGATGGAAATCAGGCGCAAGGAGAAACGATTTCTCATCAGTTTACACAAGCTGACAAGAAATTCAATATTCAACTGATTGCCAACTCAAGCCAAACTCACTGTGCCGATACATTCTCGTTACCCAGCGGGATTTTTGTTTTTCCACAACCAACGGCGGCATTTTATGCAGATCCAACTTCCGTAATTATTAGCAATCCGCTTATTCAGTTTAAAAACGAAAGCACGGATGCAACTTCTTACGAATGGGATTTTGATGACGGTTCGTTAATTTCGAACGAATCAAGCCCAATTCACCGCTTCCCAAAAATGGGATTTTATGATGTCCTTTTGACCGCATTTAACGATTACAATTGCGTGGATACGACTTCGCAACAGGTTCTTGTTGCATTCGATAGAATATTTCCGCCAACTGCCTTTTCACCAAATGCAACTTTGGAAGAAGACCGGGAATTCAGGATATATTCTGAAGGGATTACCGACGAAGGATACCGTTTGATGATTTTCAACCGCTGGGGTGAAACGCTATTTGAGTCGAAAAGCCAGGCTGTTGGATGGGACGGCAAAATGAAAAACGGAAGCAATGCTCCTGCAGGAGTTTATCCCTGGACAATTCACTATTCCGATTTCAGAGGAGAGACACACAAACAACAAGGCACAGTAACACTACTTTTCTGATCGTGTTAAATTTTGTTATCGATGTATAAAAAAAGATCTTCCGTAAAAACAAATTGTCTTTTCCTGCGTATTATTATTCGTTATGAGAACAACAGATAAAAGTAATTACGAATTTGAACGCAAGCCCCACTATCGTAACTTTGTTTACTTTTCGGGAGTAAAAACCAGTTTAAAAAGATTTGAAAATCAAGGGTTTGTAGTGCCATGGCAGATGGTGGAAACAAAAGAAAGTAAATATCTGGTGCAGTAGGCTTGCGTGGGAGAAGGATCCGAAAACGTAAATGCGTTTGCTAAAAAAGAAAGTCCAGTCTTGATAAAAGGTTGGACTTTTTTTATAACATCGGAATCAAAAGTTTGTCGCGAACAGGAACGCGTGTTTTTTGCCCAACGAAAAAGGTTAGCGAAATTTCATGCGAGCCATAACTGTAATTCGATAGCTTGGAAAGTGTGAGGTCGAAACTGTAGCCAAACTGGAATTTTTCGTTCGCAAATCCGGCCAGGAAGATAAAAGCATCTGGCCTCACATCGATGTTATTGCGGAACCAGGCACCAAAAAGCAAGGATTTCTCAATCATGTAAATTCCAAAATTTAACTGTTTAAAACTTCCCTGTTGCTGGTATAGCAGGTTTGGCGAAAGGGTAAATTCACGCGACAACAGTCCGTGGTGAAGTTTCCGTGAGCGTGCACCGGCATGAAGCGTAATTTTTGCCGGTAACTTTCCTTTTTGATCTCCCGGAAGTATCGATTCATCGGGTTGAGTAAGGTGGTGAACCGCCACTCCGTAAAAAAACTGATTACTCTGACCAATTACCCCAACAGCAAAATCGGGAAACAATTTCCTCTCGTCGGAGGCATAAAACGGCAGTTCACCGTAAACCTGGCCGCTCAATTGATCGATTTGTGAAGGAAAAATCAAACCGTTTCGGTTGAATTGTTTTAAAACCCCGCCCGCTTGCAAACCCAGAGTCATAAATTTTTGCTCGTCGAATTTAATATGATAAGAATAAAATAAAGCCGCTGTGGTAGAGTTGATGATGTTGTTCAACTCCCGATCGTGAAGGATTTGAAGGCCAAAACCGGTATTCATTTTCTTGGAAATCTGATCGTAGGAAAGCGAATAAGTTGTGTAGGTTGCTCCATTTTGCGGCCATTGGTTGCGGTAGTTCACCACGGTGCGTGGTAATTCGGTGGTTCCGGCAAAAGCCGGGTTGAGGTATAATGGATTCGCAAAGAATTGTGAAAAGCCGGGATCTTGTCCAAAAAGCAGCAAAGGGGAGAGAAATAAAAAGATGACAAGTATGCGGCAGACCATTTGTTTTATTGAAATTTAGCAGGTGGAAGTTAACAAAATCAAGCCGTTATTTTGCTTAATATTTCATTTAGAAAATAACGTTTTTGCTCGTTGGCTTTATCCATTACCAAATTTATTTTTGATACTGAAGTTTCAATAATGGCTGGGGTGGGCAGCATTTCAAAATTATCGACAATGGTGAATGCTTCAAAAGCAATTTCCCAATCTTCGGCAATAATTATATCGATAAAAATCGGTAAAAAGGTGCTGAAATCCAAGCCATTTTGCCAACAAGCGGTTAGGATGATTTTTCGTATTGGTCTGTATTTCTCGTTTTCCAGCGCACGCATAAAGATATTCACTGTTTCTTTGTCTTTTACAGTACTCAAAAGTGTCAGAACCCCTTGTTCAATTTCCTTTTCCGGTTGAGTGCTCAACAAATCGAAAAGCAGCGGAATGTATGCTTTATTGCCTTTATCTCTAATTGTATGAAGAGCTGAAATTACGGTTTCCGTTTTCGCCGAAAACAGTTTTTGCTGAATACCAGCGTCTATTTTTATGTTCATTTTAGATGAATTGTGCCTGCAAAATTAC
>CAJDXF010000003.1_pt1 | contig 21249 bp, 18 predicted proteins | sample 7391791 | NCBI WGS metagenome assembly CAJDXF01 (sample SAMEA7055712, study PRJEB34461) | soil metagenome | biome: terrestrial ecosystem; feature: Peninsula; material: soil | place: Antarctica | collected 2016 | reverse complement strand
CGGCGAAAATGTATATATACAGGTAAAAGAGATGTTGGCCTAAAGTCAGCAAATAAAAAAATAGAAAAAGGTGCTTCGGTTTTCGTAGCACCTTTTTTAGTATGTCGGGCATGGTAATAAGCTTACAAGGTGCAAGTCCTTGTATGTGCCGAGTTGATAGGAAACATTAGTGATTGGCAAGGGTGTCAGGGGCGACCCTGAATCTGAAGGAAGCCATCAGCAAACTTGACGTATTGACGAACAGAAACCTGATATAAGGCTGACTTGGGAAGGGTAACCGAGCTATGGATTGGGAACGCCCAAATATCAACCGTAATCCCATACAGTAAATCAGGCAGTACGCAAGGAAAGTTTATTATCTTATCCCGAGAGGTCTCAATTTTGGTTGCCAAAGCGACAAACTGTTTGAAGACAAACAGCCATTGAAATTGAGAAGTCAGCAGAGGACATATTAGCCCCGAAAGCTTTCGGGACGAAGGTCTGAATCAGTTAACGTAAGGAGCAGTCGGTAGAAAGTTTTTTTTATGGAGAACCAGCAAGGCATATCGTATCAGCGCGACCTGTTTATAGAACAGAAACTGAATGCTATGCGCCAATGTGGGGAGCGTGAAGACGTAAATGGAGCGCCAGCATTATTGGAGGGTCAATTAGGAAAATCGAATAAGCAAGGACGAGCCTTAGCCGAAGGATTAATCGGCATTGTATGTTCGCATGGCAACTTAAGCCGTGCATTTAAACAAGTGAAACGAAACAAAGGCGTAGCAGGGGTGGACAATGTTCCTGTAGGGAAATTTGCCGATTGGTATGCCATTAATGGCAACAAATTAGTGGATGAAATCCTACAAGGCAACTATTATCCCAATGCCGTGCGTAGCGTAACGATTCCAAAACCCAATGGAGGAGAACGAGAATTGGGTATTCCTACTGTTCAAGATAGGGTTATACAACAAGCCATCATGCAGGTTTTAAGCCCCATTTTCGAGCAGGACTTCTCAGACCATAGTTATGGTTTTCGCCCCAAACGCAATGCCGGGCAAGCACTGGCAAGAGCTGGCAGTTATGTTGCCGGGGGTCGAAATATTGTAGTTGATATGGATATGAAAAGTTTTTTCGACGAAGTGAACCACGACCGTTTAATGAGCAGGTTATCGAAGAAAATAGGAGATAAGCGGTTACTGCATCTAATCCGCCGCTATTTGCAGAGCGGAATTATGGTTGGGGGAGTAAATTTGGTTCGCACCAAAGGCACCCCCCAAGGTAGCCCACTATCCCCACTGCTATCTAATATCGTTTTAGATGAGTTGGACAAGGAATTGGAAAAGCGTGGACATTGTTTCGTAAGGTATGCCGATGATTTTAGCATTTTTGTTCGCAGCCAAAGAGCCGGCGAGAGGGTGAAAGAATCCATTAGTGCATATCTAACCACAAAGCTTAAGTTGAAAGTTAACCAAGAAAAGAGTGTTTGTTGCGAAAGCGGTCAAACAAAATTTCTTGGCCACACTATTCTAAATGACGGGACACTTACGATCGCAGACGCAAGTGTAAAGCGACTGAAAACCAAAGTAAGGGCAATCACAAAACGTAACCGTGGAAGAAGTCTGGAGCAAGTCGTTTCAGAACTAACACCAATATTGCGTGGGTGGTTAAATTACTTTAAGTATGCCAGTTGTAAAAAGTTACTCCGTAATCTGGACGCTTGGATACGCAGGAAACTACGGTGTTACCGTCTGAAACAATGCAAAAAGACAATAGCTATGCAACGTTTCCTGAAAAGTCAGGGTGTTCTCACATGGCAGAGTTGGATTTTAGCATTATCAGGAGTCGGTTGGTGGCGCAAGTCGGGGTGCCCGCAAGCCCATCAAGCAATGAATTTAGAATGGTTTATTAGACTTGGAATATACAATATGTCGGCTAATTACGAAAAGTTCAGAGTTAACTTGAAACCGCCGTGTACGAGAGTATGCACGGTGGTGTGAGAGGGCGGGGGAGTAATCCCCCCACCTACTCGATTGGCGTGCGGCGGTTTCCGAATCGCTGAGAATGAGACTGTGACTTTCAAAAGTCAAAGAATCTGACCTCTGATTGTTGGCTGCGTCTGATGATAAGCGTAAGCAAAAGGCTTCTGTCTAAAATATTATTTTGTGACACATCGGAAATTATTTCCCAAAAAGCTCTTCCAGCTTTTTTATTCTGAACGAAAAAATCTCTGTAAGTTTTGACTTTATGAAGATGACATGAGCTATTTTTCCAAAAATGCCAAAGGGTATTTTATAGCTTACTTTATCGTACATCAACACTCCATTCTCTTTTTTCTTAAAATGATGTTCGTGGTGCCACATCCGGTAAGGGCCAAATCGTTGTTCATCAATAAAATAAGAAAAATCTTTCACCTGAGTTATTTCGGTTACCCAATTGCTTTTAATAAATGGCAAAACATTCACTGTATAGGTTATAATCTGCCCGGCAAACATCTTCGCAGGTTTTCCAGAAGTGATTGTAAAATTCATCGCTACAGGGGTAATCGTGGCCAGGTTTCCGGGGTTTGAAAAAAAATCCCATGCTTTTTCGAGCGTAATGGGAACAAATTGTTCCAACTGCAAAGTGTAAACTCCGGAATGGTTTGAAAAGTGAATTGTGTTGCTCATTAGTTATTTGTTTTGAAAGGGAAACAATGAATCAAAGTTATTGTTTATGCAATTGCCTTCATGGCTAAACAAAACGATTACTTTCTACGAACAAAAAGCGAAACAGCAGCGGAAATAATCGCCCCAATCAGGAGTGTGCTCAATGCACTTTGCATCATGTAGTTGCTTAAATTAAAATAGGTTGCAGCAACTTCCTGCGACATTCTACCGCTTTCAACCACATAGGCAATAAGGTTTGGAAAATATCCGGGAGAGATAAGCGCAATGGTGATATACTGAACAAGGGGACTTAAAATGGCGGCGATAATAGATACACCGAGCCCCGAAAGGAATCCGTCCAACCAGCTCATTTTTTCGTCGTAAAAATTTTTCCGTTTGTCGGTCAAGGCAAACGCATACAACACGATAGCCGGGATTGCAAAGAAATTATTATAAAAGACATGTTTGTCAATGTATTCGTCGTGCCAACCCAAAAGCTTTTCCAGAATCATCCAGATTAGCAAAACTATGACGAAAATAAAACCCCATTTAATTTCGATTGCAAATTTTTTCATCCCTACAAGTTATACCAATTTTGGTTTATAATGACACAGAAAATTATAAACCTTAAATTGGTTAATGCCGATAACTTGCCTGACGGCAGTCAGGTAGAAAAAAAGGAGCAAACTGAGCACAGCGAAAGCTTGCGACATTTTATTTCATAAACGGTATTACGACGAATTGCTATTTTATCAAAGCGTAGGATTGTTTTGCAATTTCCAGTTCTTCATTGGTTGGGATAATAAGCACTTTTGTTTTTGCATCGCTTTTGTTGATTTCACGGATTTCGTCATTCCTGATTTTGTTTTTATCCTCGTCCAACTCGATTCCGAAAAAATCCAAATTTTGGCAGACCAGTTTCCGCATTAAAGCGTCATTTTCGCCAATTCCTGCTGTAAAAACAATAGCGTCAAGTCCGTTCATTGCTGCCGAATAATTACCGATAAATTGCTTTATACGATAGGAATACATGTTGTATCCGAGTATGGCGTCACGATCGTTTTTGAAGTAACGTGTCTGAACGTCGCGCATATCGGTATCTCCCGTAATCCCTTTTATACCACTTTTTTTATTCAGTAAGGTGGTAACTTCTTCCACGGAAAAGCCTTTCTGTTCGATCAGATAAAATATAATCGACGGATCAATATCTCCTGAGCGTGTTCCCATTATTAGTCCGTTGAGCGGCCCCATTCCCATAGTGGTATCAATACATACACCTGCATCTACTGCGGCTATGGATGCGCCGTTGCCAAGATGGATGGTTATAATTTTGGCTTTTGGGTTTCCCAGGTATTCAGCCGCTTTTTCAGAAACATATTTGTGAGAGGTTCCGTGAAAACCATATTTCCGAATTCCAAATTCGGTGTACATGTTCTCGGGAATGGCATAACGGTAGGCAACTTCGGGCATAGTCTGATGAAAAGCCGTGTCGAATACTGCAATTTGGACGGCATTGGGAAATACCTCTTCTGCTACTTCTATTCCGTTTAAGTTTGCCGGATTATGTAGAGGAGCCAATGGGAAGAGCTGCCTCACCTTTTCTTTTACTTCGTTGGTTATTACAACGGTTTTGGTGAAGGTTTCCGCACCGTGAACTACCCGGTGACCTACCGCTTTAATTTCTGAAGGATCTGCAATTACACCAATCTTTTTATCGGTTAAAAGTTCGGCAACCCTTTTCAAACCAACGGTGTGGTTGGGTATAGGAAAGGTTTCTACTATTTTATTTTCCTTTCCTTGGATAAATGTTTTATGCGTAATAATCCCTTCTGTCAGGCCAATCCGCTCAACTAAACCACTCGAAAGCGGTAATTCTGTTTCAATGTCGATTAACTGATATTTTATGGAGGAACTGCCTGCGTTGATAACTAATATGTTCATTTTTTTAGATGTAAGATTTCAGAATAGAGAAATGAGACTTGAGATATGAGTATTAGATTTGTTCTTGTGCTTGAATAGCGGTGATAACTACGGTGTTAAAAATGTCGTCAACGGTGCATCCGCGGCTCAGGTCGTTAACCGGTTTGTTTAGCCCTTGCAACATGGGACCAATTGCAATTGCGCCTGTTTCACGCTGAACGGCTTTGTAAGTATTGTTTCCGGTATTCAAATCGGGGAATATCAGCACATTGGCACGTCCTGCGACTTTGGAATCGGGCATTTTACTTTTACCCACGCTGGGGTCAACGGCAGCGTCATATTGAATGGGACCTTCCAATTTAAGATCGGGACGTAATTTTTGGGCTATTTGGGTTGCCGAACGAACTTTTTCTACTTCAAGTCCACTGCCCGAACTTCCTGATGAATACGAGAGTAGCGCTATCCGTGGATTGAGGCCAAATGCTTTTGCTGAATCTGCTGATGAAATCGCAATTTCCGCCAACTGTTCGGCATCTGGGTTTACGTTCACTGCACAGTCACCAAATACGGATACATGGTCGTCTAAAAGCATAAAAAATACGGAAGAAACGGTTTTCACGCCAGGCCGGGTTTTCACAAACTGCAACGCAGGGAGAATGGTGTGTGCTGTAGTATGATTGGCTCCGGAAACCATTCCGTCAGCATGACCTTTGTACACCATCATGGTGCCAAAATAGGATACGTCTAGCATGGTGTCCTCCGCCGTTGTTTCGGAGATGTTTTTATGTTTTCGCAGTTCGTAGTAAGTTCTCCAGTAATCTTCAAAATGCTCGGATTTTTCCGGATCGATGATGTTTATTTTTTCTTCGTCGATTGTAACCCCAGCCCTTGCTGCACTGGCTAAAATGGCCTCCTTTTTTCCAAGTAGCGTGAGGTCAACAACATTTTGTTGAATTAACTGTGCGGCAGCCTGTAAAATTCGGACATCGGTGCCTTCGGGCAAAACGATACGTTTTTTTTCGGATTTTGCTTTGGCCACCAAATTGTATTGGAACATCCTCGGAGCCATTACGTCGGTTCTAAATTTTCTGAATTTTCTAACCAGGAAGTCCAGGTCCACGTTTTCTTCAAAAGCCGTAATGCTCAATTGTATTTTACGTATGTCATCGGGCCGGATCTTGGGTTTCACATTCCCAATTTTGTTTGCAGCCACAAAGGTTACATCATTCACCAAAATTATGGGAACAATGTCCGGAAGACCTTCAATTAATTTAATAATTTGTTTTTCGGGAGCCAATCCGCCGGTAAGTATTATTCCAGAAATTGCCGGATAATTCAAAGAAACATTTGCTTGCAAAGAACCCAATATGAGGTCGGCGCGATCGCCCGGAGTAATGATCAGGCTATTTTCTTCAATGCGGTCGAGGAAATTTCTCAATTGCATGGCACCAACTTCAAAATGGTCGGCTTGCTTGTTCATCATCGATTCGCCAAAAAGCACTGTTCCGCCAATCTCCTCATAAATTTCCTGAATGGTTGGGCTGCCTAAGCTTTTAATTTCAGGAATAACTCCAATGGTTGTTTCGCTTGAAATCACCTTTTGCAATTCCTCTTTCATGATTTCGCACTGACTTTCCTCTACCCGGTTCATGAAAGCTGCCTGAATTTTAACGTCGCTTTCGGCATATCTTTTCACGGCCAGATCCAGGTTCGAAACCGCGTCCATTAAATCCCAGTTTTGGGCAGAACTAACAATAATAGTCGGTATGGATAAGTTCTTTGCAATTTCTGCACTTAAATCAAATTCCACAGCAACACCTTTACTCGAATAGTCGGATCCTTCGACTAATACCATGTCAAATTTTTCGAGCAGGGTTTTGTACTTTCCAATAATGTTGTCGATTAACCGGGCTTCTTGTCCCAGGTTTTTATATTTCACCACCTGCGACATGGAAAATCCATAGGCTTCTTTGTATTCCATGTCGATGTTGAAATAGGAAAGTACGGTTTCGATGTGCTTATCTCTTTTTCCCTGAGGATAGTCTGCAATGATCGGCCTGAAATAACCCACTTTATTTACCTTCGACAGCAACAGTTTCATTATCCCAAGGGTTACAACGGATTTTCCGGTATAGGTTCCGATACTGGTAATATATATGCCTCTTTTCATGTGTTCAATTATTTGAGTAAAAGTCTAATTATTTGCAAACAAGATACTTAGAGTTGCTTGTAGCAGAGTTTATTCGGGATATAAAAGTACTAAACATTTGTAACTTATCACAACGAAAAAGCCACTTCCTGACACAAACGTTTGTGTTAAGAAATGGCTTTTTTTTGAAAAGGAGTAGCTACAATTTAATCATTGGATTTGTTAAACGTAGGCACTGCCCATTTGAATTCTCCCGTTCCGTTTGGCACCCTTGCCCATGACTGTTCCACAATAGTTGGCGGATATTCCACAAGGTTAATCAATTCCTGGGATGGAGTGAGCAACACTACTTTTTCTCCTTCAGCCGACAATTTATAATTGGTATGCAGGCCGGCTTGCAAGGTATCAGCATCTGCCCAAACTATCAGATAAGCTTTTGCTTCGATGAATGTGCCAGCAGGAAACTTCCATTTTGTGGGATTTTTCTTACTGTCGGAGAGGTAGTAGCCCGAAATATCAAGACTTTGGTCGGAGTTGTTGTACAGTTCAATCCAATCATCAAATTCGCCGTCCTGATCGGATCCGTTACGCGAGTTTTTTGGAAGAAGTTCGTTAATAACAACGCCATTTGAGTTGTCTTTTAATTCCGAATCATCATCGTTATTGCAACCGAAAAATGCGGCTACAGCAAAAATAAGAAAGACATATTTTAAAGGTTTCATTTTCTTGTCTTTTAAAAATTAAGGTGCGAAATATCTTAATTAACAACGGAATTCGCAGGTTTCTATTGTTTCAGCGGCGAATCGCATTGTTCAAAATTTCTTAAAATCATGTTAATCAGTCTATCTTTTTTATCGGTTTTTCTATGAAATCAAAACCATATATGAGCTTCTCATTTCGGTTATATTTTTCGTCAAAACTACAAAAGGTTTTGCAGAGAGAGTTTAAATGAACTTGCGATTACCATTATGAGAGAGTATTGAACCGAACAAAGATGAGTCAGAGGAACCAGTATTAATAAAAAAACCATTCTTTCTGAAGAAGAATGGTTTTTTGGAAGAATTAGCTTTTACTAATTACTTCAAAATATATTTAACTTCCAAAGTCGTCATAGGCAACGTTCTCATCCGGCACTCCGAGGTTATACACCATTTTCTGTACCGCATCGTTCATCATTGGCGGGCCGCACAGATAGTAGTCAATTTCTTCGGGTTCCTCATGTTTGCTTAGGTAGTTATCGAAAATAACCTGATGAATAAATCCAACCGGGCCATCCCAGTTGTCTTCGGGCAGCGGTTCAGAAAGTGCAAGATGGAACTCAAAGTTTGGAAAGTTTTTTTCTATTTCACGAAACTGATCGTAGTAAAACACTTCTGTCCATGAACGCGCTCCATACCAAAAAGTGATTTTTTTGTTTTTTTCTTTAACCGTATGGAAAAGATGGAAAAGATGCGACCGCATGGGGGCCATTCCTGCACCACCACCAATAAACATCATTTCGTTGTCGTTCTTTTTAAGGAAGAATTCACCAAAAGGACCGGAAATCATCACCTTGTCGCCCGGTTTAAGTGAGAAGATATAGGAGGAACAAACGCCGGGATTTACCTTCTTGAATGCATTGTTAGCTCTATCCCATGGTGGGGTAGCAATACGGATATTCAGCATCACAATATTTCCTTCAGCAGGGTGATTGGCCATTGAATAGGCCCGGAAAGTAGGTTCCGGATTTTTCATTTGAAGGTTGAAAATGCCAAATTTTTCCCATTCGTCGCGGAACTTTTCGTCCACTTGCATATCTTTAAAATCAACTTCGATTTTTGGTACGTCAATTTGAATGTATCCACCCGATTTAAAATCAAGCGTTTCGCCTTCTGGTAATTTAACCACAAATTCTTTAATGAAAGTTGCTACGTTTTTATTCGACACCACTTCACACTCCCATTTTTTAACTCCGAGAATTTCCTGGTGTATGTCAATTTTCATGTCTTCTTTCACTTTCACCTGACAAGCCAAACGCCAGTTATCGTTCTGTTCTTTTCGGGTAAAGAAGCCCGTTTCGGTAGCAAGAATCGAACCGCCACCTTCTGTGATCTGGCACCGGCACATTCCGCAGGTTCCACCACCGCCACAAGCCGATGGTAAAATAATTTTATTGTTGCTGAGGGTAGTCAACAAGTTGTTACCCGGCTCCGTTTCCAGTTCTATATAGCCTTCGTTGATGTCAACCTTGACCTTGCCGGGAGGGGTGAGTTTTTTCTTCACATAAAGCAACAAGGCGACAAGAAGAAGGGTTACGCCCAAAAAAACAACCACACTGGTTATAATTGTAGATTGTGCTGATAACAATATCATTGGTATTTTCTTTTTGTTTTATAATTTAATGCCCATGAAACCCATAAAAGCCAGGCCCATCAAGCCGGTAGCGATAAAAGTAATCCCTAAGCCGCGCAATGGGGCAGGGACATTGGAGTATTCAATTTTCTCGCGAATGGCTGCAAGACCTATAATAGCCAAAAACCAACCAACGCCTGAACCAAGTCCGTAAACCGAGGCTTCTCCAATATTCAGGAATTCTTTTTGTTGCATGAATAGCGAGCCGCCCAGAATGGCACAGTTTACGGCAATCAATGGAAGGAAAATTCCCAATTGGTTGTACAAATCCGGTGCGAATTTATCAACCACCATTTCAACCAACTGCACCATGGAGGCAATTACAGCAATGAACATGATAAAAGAAAGAAAACTTAAGTCAACCTCGGCAAAATCGGCGCTTAGCCAGGTTAAGGCACCTTCTTTCAAAACATAGTTTTCAAGCAGGTAATTAACGGGCAAAGTAATGCCGAGTACAAAAATCACGGCAATACCGAGACCTGCGGCAGTGCTCACTTTTTTCGATACCGCCAAATAAGAACACATGCCCAGGAAGTAGGCAAAAACCATGTTCTCGATAAAGATCGATTTGATGAATATATTAATCAGATTTTCCATAATAATCTCTGTTTGACGTTAATCTTCAATTAATTTGCGATTACGGCTACGTTGCACCCAAATAATTATACCAATAGTAATTAAGGCCATTGGGGGTAAAATCATCATTCCGTTGTTTTCGTAAAAGCCACCATTCACAGTGTACCAGCTGTGAGGAACAATCTGGAAACCGAACAAAGTGCCCGAACCAAATAATTCACGGAAGAACCCGACGATAATCAGAATCGCCGCATAACCCGAACCGTTGCCAATTCCATCGAGGAACGATTGCCATGGGCGGTTACCCATAGCAAAGGCTTCGAGGCGTCCCATTAAAATACAGTTGGTAATAATTAATCCCACGAATACGGAAAGCTGTTTGCTCACATCGTAAACATAGGCCTTCAGAACTTGATCGACCAAAATAACCAGGGCGGCAATTACCACCAGTTGAACAATTATTCTGATCCTATTGGGAATGGTATTTCGTAAAAGTGAAATAATAACGTTTGCTGCAGCCAACACAACGACCACCGAAATGGACATTACTATAGCCGGTTTCAGTTGCGCCGTGACTGCCAGCGCAGAACAAATCCCTAAAACCTGAACCGTAATCGGGTTACTGTCATTTATGGGATCCGACAGCAGTCTTAAATTCTTCTTTGAAAATAATGGTTCGCTCATCGCTTAAGATTTTTTCTTTATTAAAAATTCTTTATAATGCGTAAAATCATCCAAAAGCATATTCTCCAGGCCTTTGCTTGTTATTGTTCCCCCGGAGATCCCGTCAACTCGATGTTCTGCAGGAGCTTGTTGCCCCACTTTGGCAACCGTTATTGACACAAGCTTTCCGTTTTCATCGAATAGTGTCTTCCCAACAAATTGCGATTCAAACTCGGTTGTGGAAATTTCGGCACCCAACCCGGGAGTTTCGCCCTGATGGTCGAAATTGGCACCATAAATAGTGTTCATGTCGTCATTCAACGCCACATAACCCCAAATCGGACCCCACAAGCCAGTTCCGCGCAGAGGGAAAATGTATTTAAGACCTTCTTCAGTTTGACATTCAAACACCGGCAAAAGCATGTCTGCTTCTTTTTTTGCACGTTCCTTTTTTAAGTCTGTATTAAATGCATCACCTTCAGCCTGTTCGCCATTAACATGAACTACATATTCTTTTTTGATTTTTTCTGCATAAAGTTTTTCAGCATTTTCAACGGTACTTTCAATTCTTACCGCTGCCAGAATGCTTTGTTTTTTTTCTATTTCGGTGTTTCTAACCTGTTGTGGCTTTAACCAAATAGAAACCGAGGCTAAAATGGCCGCAACAAGTACAACCATAACTGCCGCATATAAAACTGTGTATGTATTACCGTTTCTGTCCATGATCTATTAATTTATTTGCGGTAAGGGTTTATGTGTAGCTCTCTTTAGCCTTCTATTTATGTTGCCTTTCACTACATAATGATCTATTAAAGGAGCGAAAGTGTTCATTAATAAAATGGCCAGCATCATTCCTTCCGGATAAGCAGGGTTCAACACGCGAATTATAATGGCAAGTACACCAATCAAAAATCCGTATATCCATTTCCCTTTTTCGGTTTGAGCTGCCGAAACAGGATCAGTAGCCATAAACACGGCTCCGAATGCAAAACCGCCTATGATGAGATGCTCCCAAAATGGCAGTCCAAAATAAACAGCTGTGGCAGGTGAGAGGCCTGCACTTCCGGCAAAAGCATTTAATATAAGTCCCATGGTTACACCTCCGGCAACTGTAGAAACCATTATTTTCCAACTTCCTACGCCGGTTACGATCAGAATGAAAGCACCAATTAAAATGGCCAGGGTTGACGTTTCACCAATAGAGCCGGGTATAAATCCAAAAAATGCGTCGGCAACACTAAAATTAATGTGCCCTGCGGCGGCGTCCGCCATAGGAGTTGCCCCTGAAAAACCATCTACTACCTTATCGGATTCGCTTAACGAAACCCATACAGAGTTACCCGACATTTGAGCCGGATAGGCAAAGAAAACAAAGGCACGAGCCACCAATGCGGGATTCCAGATATTCATCCCTGTTCCGCCAAACACTTCCTTCCCTATAATCACAGCAAAAGCTGTTGCGAGGGCAATCATCCAAAGCGGGGTTTCAATGGGCATTATTAAGGGAATCAGCATCCCCGAAACAAGAAATCCTTCGTTGATTTCGTGTCCACGTATTTGTGCAAATACAAATTCGATTCCCAGCCCAACAACGTAGGAAACGATTATGACGGGAATTACTTTAAGCAGGCCGTATATGAACACTTCAAAAAAACCTGTACTGGCAAGTTCTCCAATGGCTTTAAAATGTTGAAATCCGGTATTGTACATACCGAATAATATTGCAGGCACGAGGGCTAGCACAACCATACCCATGAGGCGTTTTGTATCGAGGTAATCGTGGACGTGAGTACCCGTTTTTGCGGTATTCTTTTTTACAAAAAGCAAAGTAAAAAAACCATCGTGAACGGAGTGCAGCCAATGATATTTGGCGTTCTTCTGCACTAGTGGTTCTGTTTTTTCAAAAAATTGTTTTAAGAATTGCATCTTTAAAGACAGTTTTAAATTTCACAAAATACTTATCCAAGTTCTTTAATCATGACATTAATGCCCGAACGTAAAATGTCCTGTACTTTGATTTTCGATACACAGGCATATTCGCACAGAGCAAAATCTTCTTCAATCACTTCATAAATTCCGAGTTGCTCCATTTTATCAATGTCGTTCACAATTATGGCTTTCAATAACAGGACAGGCAAAATGTCCATAGGAACAAATTTTTCGTATTGCCCGGATAAAATAAAAGCCCGCTCGCCACCATGGAGATTGGCATTAAGCACGTATTCCTTTTTTGTAAATAATTTTGAAAGAAAGGTTTTTGAAGCACTGAATTTATCGATTCCGGGTGCTGCCCAACCCAGGAACTCGTATTGGTCGCCTTCAGGGATAACGGTTATTTGTGAGTCGTAAAAACCAAGGTAACCCTGTGGTTTCACTCTTTCACCAGTTAATACATTTCCGCTAATGATGCGTTGTTTATAATCGGTTTTTTTTAGTTTCCCGTCGGTGAGCACTGATATGGGCGATCCCATCAAAACTTTGTAATATTTTGGGTTTTCTACTTCTGATCCTGTCAAAGCAATTGTTTTTGTGAAATCTACTTTGCCGTTTTCGAATAGCTGACCAATAGACAAAACCCCCTGAACATTGACCGTCCAAACCACCTCGCCTTTATTCAACGGTGCGGTGTGGTGGATTTGAACGCCCACATTCCCAGCAGGGTGCGGTCCTTCGAAGGTGGTTAGCGTCACATTCTTTACGCTGGAGAATAATGAGTTCGGGCTTATTCCCAGATGCACTTTCCCTTCTGTAAGATTTGCCAACGCATTAATTCCGGTTTGAAAGGTCGCCAGTTGGTTCTTCATCACAAAGCTGTAATCGGGTGCTAATGGCGCCGTATCAAATGTTGAGATGAAAATTGCAAGTGGTTTTTCTTCAGGGGATGCAATGGTACCATAAGGGCGCCTCTTTATAAAAGGCCATAAACCGCTTTGGAGCAGCCTGCCCTTTATTATCTCACGCGAAAGTGTGTTCGGGTCAGCTTTTGTGAATTCTACGGAACCCGCGTTTTTGTCGGTTTGGATTACCACTTCCAAAATTTTACGCCGTTCGCCCCGGTTTACCGAAATGACCTTGCCTCCGCACGGTGCGGCAAAAACTATTTCCGGATGATACTTATCGTAAAACAAAGCTTCGCCGGCTTTTACCAGAGTATCGGCTTTAACTTTCAGTTTTGGTGTAAGTCCCTGAAAGTCGGTAGGTTTAAGCGCAATAACACTCGGAAGCGGTAACGATTCCAACTCCGGTTTTGCACTTCCTTTTAGCTTAATATTCAGCCCTTTCCTTAACTTGATAGCTTCTGACATATTTAACTCAAATAGTGTTGTTTTTTTATTGAGTTGCAAAAGTAATAATTAATTGCCTTTCAACAATCTTTGCATGGCAAACTTAACTTTTTCAAAACAGGAAAAATACCCTGAGGTGTTTTTATAGAATCGGATTTTGTTCAGGCGAGAGTAAATTCAAAATATTCTTTAAAAATTCAAAAAATCAAGATTAAATCTTCATTTTTGGCGTTCTCTATAAAAACACAGATGTGAACACTTAATGTTTTGTTATGATAAAATTAAATTTTATAGTTGTTGCTTATATTTTACTCGCGCTGCAGGGAAACTCGCAGGCGAATAAATTTTATTATCAAAATGCTGTGTATGACGAAAATATAAAAACAGTGATGATGTATCGTGAGGGTTTTGAGCTTTCGAATCCGGTTTTGGAAATAAATGAGCCGATGGTACTTCTTTTTAAATTCGACGATTTTTCGGAAGAAATAAAAAACTACACTTACACAATTATCCATTGCGACGCGGATTGGAATGAAAGCTATCTGGTTCAATCGGATTATATTGACGGTTATGCTGAGAATCCGCTGAACGATTACAAACATTCATTTAATACTACGTTTGAATATATGAACTACCAACTGGTTTTACCCAACGAAGATTTGCGGTTTGTTCTTTCGGGGAATTATGTGTTGGTGGTTTATGAGGACAACGACAAAGAAAAAGTGGTGATTACACAGCGCTTTTTTGTGGTGGAACCAGTAACGCAAATTGAAGGAACGGTGCGAAGGGCTACAACCGATGCATTTAAAGGCGAAAATCAGGAAATCGATTTTGAAATTTCACATGTTAAAGTAAAAATTGATAACCCGCAAAATGATGTAAAAGTGGTAATTATGCAAAACAACCGCTGGGATAATTCAATCCGAGATTTGAAACCCTTGATTATTCGCGATAACTGGTTGGGCTACAACTACGATCGGGAAAATGTTTTTGCTGCGGGCAACGAGTTTCGTTATTTTGATAACCGCTCCAATCGTTTGAATGGAGAAAATGTTGAATCTACCGATTTTTTCAGGCCTTACTTTCATAAAACTTTAAAAATTGACGAAGTGCGTGTCAACAAGGATTATTTCCGATATCCCGAAATGAATGGCAAATTTACCATTGAAAGTCAGGATCGCGAAGTGCGTGACCCGGATACTGAATGTGATTATACTTTTGTGCATTTTACTCTTCCACTGGAATCGCCGTTAATGGGCGGGTCGGTAAACGTTTTTGGTGCACTCACGGGTTGGAATGCTAACAAAAGCAATGAAATGACCTGGAATTTTAAAACGAGTGCCTATGAACTAACCTTGCTGTTGAAACAAGGCTATTACAACTATCAATATGTTTATGTTGCGGCTGGCGCAAAAACAGCAGACCATACCAATATCGAAGGTAGTTTTTGGGAAACGGAAAACGATTACCAGATTTTTGTCTATTTCCGCGACTTTTCTGCCCGCTACGACCGGTTGATCGGTTACCGGATATTGAACTCCGTGGCAAACAGGCATTAAGTTCGTTTTAACTGACGATACTCAAAAATCCTTTTCCATTTTTGAAGGGCAAAGTAAACCAGAAATGGGTGCCTTTTCCTAATGTGGTTTCATATTCCAGCTCGCCACCCAGCAAGGCAACGTAATGCTGAGCAATGGGCAGTCCCAATCCAGAACCTGAGGTAGTTTCATTAATTGGATTCTGAATTCGGTAAAAGCGATCGAAAATGTGCTCATATTCTTCCGGGGTGATCCCAATACCGCTATCCATAACAAAAAACTTCACCTCCTCGTTCCTTATCATTTCATATCCAAAATTGATTTCCCCTTTCAACGTGTATTTTATTGCATTGTCAACCAGCAATGATAAGATTTCTCCAAGGAGAAGGGAATCCGTTTCAAAACCAAATTCTTTGTTCGGCACATCAAGCGTGATTTTAAGTTTTACCGGTTTTGAATCGGGAACGAGAATATAATAACGGTTATAAACATTACGAACCAAATCGTTTATTTTTGCAAAATTACTGCTCACCTCTACCGTTTTTGTTTCAATTTTTGAAAGATGGATTGTGTTGTCGATCATGTTAAGCAATTGTTTTCCGTTTTGTGCAATTGCATCGGTAAGTTCCAGTTTTTCAAAAGGTTCAAGATCCGTATCGGCAAGAATGCGGGTAAAGTTGATAATCACATTCATGGGAGTGCGTATTTCGTGCGACAAATTGGTCAGGAATGCCGATTTTAAAAGGTCTGATTCTTCAGCTCGAACCAGCGCTTTTCCCAGTGCAAATTCGGCACTTTTGCGCTTTGTGATATCGCGAGCCACGGAAATTACTGCATGTGCATTCAGTTTTGCCAGTCTCATCTCAAACAAAAAGGTGCCGTTAGGCGTATTCATCGAATACTCAATCGTTTCGATGGAGTTCGTATTAATAGAGGTTTGTATGCAGCTGTAAATTTTCTCTGCCATGTTGGCTGGGAAACCTACTTCGAAAATTGTGCTTCCTATAATGTTTGCATCTTCCACCTTAAATAAGTCGCTTTCTTTAATCACAAAATCTTCATAAGTGCCGTCTTTGTCAATCACGAAAAATATGTCGGGGATTGCCTCAAGCAATACTTTATAACGTTTTTTGCTTTCCTCCAAATCAGCAATTTTTATTTTTATTTTAGTAATATCGTCAAATATCAGATAGAAGGAGTCGTGTTTAGGTTTCAGAACATAAATATTGAACCAGCGGTTGAACGCTACGGCATGGAATTCTCTGTTTTTTCTTCCTTTTAAATGGATAAATTTGTTCAGATCGAATTTTCCTTTAAAGATAAGGTTGAAAATATAATCCGCTTTTTGTCCCTGGACTTCATATAAATTGATTTTGAAATTTGACTCGAAAGAATGATTCACTTTCTCGATTATAAACTGTTCGATATTGCCATCTTCGTCCCTTATTGCTTTGATTTGCGCTACAGATTCAGGTGAGTCCTGAAACACTTTAAGAATGTTCTGAGCAGTTTCTTTAATTTGGATTTCATGTTTTTTTATGAGGCTCAAATAGTAATTGGACAAAAAATAGGCTACAATAAAAAATGCGCTAAAGACGCTAATCGGGTGTGCATATGCAGGCTGATAAAACGTGAGAGAGCCCTTTAAAAAATCGGCTTTGTACAAATGAAAAACAATGGTTGAAAGTCCGAGAACATAATAAAGGATCAACTTGAAATTTGAAATCGAGAAATACAATAAAAAAACTAATCCCACGATTAACCAAAAAACGGTATCAAAAATAGTGTTCGTCAGCACAATGTGCCGGTTAAAATCTGAAATATAGAAGGCGTACAATATAAGCGGTGATGCAAACACTGCATTAATCGCACAGATGGACCTTCCGTTCAATGCGCAAATAATGGCTGTTGCAGTAACCGCAATTAAAAAGATATGGCATAAAATACAACTATCTTCAAAGTTGAAAATAATATTGTTCAACAACGAACCGAAGGCGATTATGCACATTGTGGCCCAAACTGAAAGTAGGCGAAAAAGCTTCTTTTTTTCCTGCACAGGTAAAGCGCCCCAGAGTTTTTCTGACAATATGTTATAAATGGTGTTTATCAAGCGTTCAAAGTTATCGATAAAGGTATAATATAGTTTTATATGATATTAGTATTCCACTCAAAAAAGATAATAAAAACTATATGTCCAGAACCTTTTACTCATTTTTGTAACGAAAAATAATACTTTTCTGCCAATAAAAATTTTATAAGCATAGATATTTCTTTGTCACTGATTTTTGTTATGATTTGGGTGAAACAGAATACATACTTTTGCAGCAAAGGAATAATCGAAAATTAAAGTTTAGAATCATGTCAAAAGGATTTTTTAATGTGCCGGTAGCAAAAAACGAACCTATACTGAGTTATGCACCGGGTTCTGCAGAACGAGTAGAATTGAAAGCCAAACTAAATGAATTGCGTTCAACGGAAACCGAATTACCAATGGTGATTGACGGGAAAGAGGTTTTTACTGATCGCAAAATCCGGATGTTCCCGCCACACGAACATAGTCACACTTTGGGTTATTATAATCAAGGCAACGCGAGCCATGTTGAAATGGCGATTGATGCTGCAATGGCTGCGAAAGCCGATTGGGCAAATTTAGCATGGCAACACCGGGCTTCCATTTTCCTGAAAGCAGCCGATTTGTTGGCAGGACCTTACCGCGCAAAAATGAATGCGGCAACTATGCTTGGTCAATCAAAAAATGCGTTCCAGTCTGAAATTGACGCTGCCTGTGAGTTGGCAGACTTTTTCCGATTCGGTGTTCAGGTGATGAGCGATATTTATAAATTGCAGCCTGAGTCGTCACCGGGAATGTGGAATTACAACGAATTTCGCCCGCTTGAAGGATTTGTTTTTGCACTCACACCCTTCAATTTTACCTCAATAGCAGGAAATCTGCCGGCAGCTCCTGCTATAATGGGAAACACGGTAGTTTGGAAACCTTCCAAGACTGCCATCTATTCCGCCGGAGTTATTATGGAAATATTCAAAGAAGCCGGTTTGCCCGATGGGGTAATTAACCTTGTTTACGTTTCTGGTCCCGTGGCAGCCGATGTGGTTCTGACTCATCACGATTTTGCCGGAATTCATTTTACCGGTTCCACGGGGGTTTTTCAGAGCATTTGGAAAACCATTGGCGACAACATTTATAAATACAAATCATATCCTCGTATTGTGGGGGAAACTGGCGGCAAAGACTTTATTTTTGCCGATAATACTGCCGATGCGCAAGCCTTGGCCATTGCCATGTTGCGCGGTGCGTTCGAATATCAGGGGCAAAAATGTTCAGCAGCTTCAAGGGCGTATGTTCCTGAAAGTATTTGGCCTGATGTGAAAGAACGCTTAGGCAACGAACTGTCAACGGTTAAAATGGGACCACCCGAAGATTTTACCAACTTTGTGAATGCCGTTATCGACGAATCGTCGTTCGATAAACTGAAAGGTTTTATTGACCGCGCGAAAGACGACAAAGATGCAGAAGTAATTTTTGGCGGAAACTGTGACAAAACGGTAGGTTATTTTATTGAACCAACCGTTATTCTTGCGAAAAAGCCAAACTATGTTACGATGGAAGAAGAATTGTTTGGCCCGGTGTTGACCGTTTATGTTTACGAAGATGAAAAAATGTACGAAACCCTGACTATCCTCGATAAATCCTCGATTTATGCTTTAACCGGCGCAGTTATTTCGCAAAACCGCTACAACATCGAAAAGATAACCAAACGCCTCGAACATGCAGCGGGTAATTTCTATATCAACGACAAACCCACCGGAGCAGTAGTTGGGCAACAACCTTTTGGCGGCGCCCGTGGTTCCGGCACCGACGATAAAGCCGGTTCAATTTTCAACATGTTGCGCTGGACTTCTATCCGTACTATTAAGGAAACTTTTGTTACACCAAAAGAGTACACCTATCCAAATTTTCAACCAGACAACGATTAGAATGAACGTTGGACTGTTTATAAAAGGGTGTTGAATTTGCTTCTATACCCTTTTTTTTGAACTTCAAATGTTCTATTTTTGCTTCTTAAAGTCGTCAAAATGAAATTGCAGGGAATAAAAAATAATCTTATGAAGGTCCCACGGAACAAATACCTTGTTGCCTTTATTTTGTTTTTTGCCTGGATCGTTTTTTTCGATGATAACAGCATCGTTTCTCATCAGCAAAACAAACAAAGGCTGCGTGAACTGGTGGAGCAAAAGGAATACTACAAAGAGAGAATTGCTTCTGACAAGCAAAAGCTGGAAGATCTGAAATCGGGAATTGCCGATTTGGAAAAATTTGCCCGTGAGCAATACTTTATGTCGAAGCCCAACGAAGACGTTTTTATTGTGGTTGAAAAAGATTAATCATATTTTTCGTATTTTTCTTATTTCAAAATTAATTTTCAATGGTTTTATAATCAGCGTTTAATCGTTAAATTATGTGATCAGTCTATACTGTAAAATGAATTTAAAATTAGATTATATTATTTTGAGGTGCTTTAACTGTTTGACCGATGGTTATTTTTTTCTTATATTGCTACTTAAATGAAACAGAATCTCGACATATTCAAGATAAAAACCAACAATGTTTTACCGCAGAAAGGTAGGATTTTGATTGCAGAGCCTTTTTTGCCCGGTGATTATTTTAGTCGTTCAGTAGTTTTCTTGGTGGCTCACAGCGAGAAGGGAGCGGTTGGGTTCATCCTCAACAAAAAAATTGATTTCATGTTGCATGAAGTTTTTTTTGATTTTCCAAAATTCAATGCTCAGGTATATCTCGGTGGTCCGGTATCAGCCGATTCTATTTTTTTTATCCATAAGCTGGGGGATAAACTTCCCGGCAGCATTCAGGTTTTGGGAAGTTTGTATTGGGGAGGCGATTTTGATGTGTTGAAAAAACTTATCGGTAAGGGCAAAATAAATACTAATGATATTCTGTTTTTTCTCGGTTATTCGGGTTGGGATGCCGGTCAATTGGAAAACGAACTCAAAGAAGATTCGTGGCTGGTTACCGATGTGGACGAAAACCTGATTTTGCGCAATGCCGATGAGGTTTCGTGGACAAATGTGGTTAAAAAAGCAGGAAGTCGTTACTCTGTATGGGAGAATTTTCCCGAAAACCCGAATCTCAATTAATGCACTTTTCCTTTTAGAAATTCATTTAATTTACGGTGGACAACAATAGAAGTTTTTTTTACGAACCGTTTGTTCCCAATGCCTAATACCCATTCAATTCCTCTTTCTTCGCCTGCAAGAAAAATTTCGTCCATTTCAAAAACCTCTTCTGCCGATAGACTCTCTGTTTCCAGTATAGAAAATTTTAATTCCGAAGCTATTTTTAGAATGTGTTTTCGTAGCACATCTTCAAGACAACCTGTTTTCAATGCCGGAGTTATGAACGTTTTATTTTTAATCAAATAGATATTGGCGGAAACTGCATCGCTAACTGCGTCATTTTCATTTAGAAAAAATGAATTATGAAGTTGTTCATTTCGAATGTGCACCTCTTCTGCCATCCAAATGGCTTGGTTGGTAAAGCTTAACTGATTGAAAGGAGCACGACTGTTTTTTCTGATTTGGGAAAAATGAACCAGCGAACCTTGCAATGAAATTGGAATTTCAAACTCTTCAACTGCGTTAGAGGTGATTACAAAATTAACGGCTGTTTTCGTAATGAAAAGCTGAAAGTGAATCCATCCCGAGCGATAAAACTTATTTTTGTTCAGCATCCGTTTCGTGATCCTGAAGAGTTCGCGACTGTTTTTTAGTAAATTGGGGAGAGCTGCGCCAACAGGTTTTAGCTGTTCCCAAATAACCTGTAAATTCTCTCTAAATAATGGAATTCCGCCGTATCCAAACCACATCTTCCGCGAAAGCAGCAAAGGCTCGTCCCAAAGGAAGGAGGTGAGGTTTGCTTCTTCTTTGCGAAGTATTTCGCCGTTTACGATGAGAAATTCCATTTATGGCTGGTTTAAAAGCGGTCTTACAAAAAAGCAAACAGTTGATCAATAAAATGATTGAAGAGTGCAGGCCTTAATAAAATTGGCAATGCGAATCCAAAAATT
>CAJDXF010000002.1_pt1 | contig 21934 bp, 18 predicted proteins | sample 7391791 | NCBI WGS metagenome assembly CAJDXF01 (sample SAMEA7055712, study PRJEB34461) | soil metagenome | biome: terrestrial ecosystem; feature: Peninsula; material: soil | place: Antarctica | collected 2016 | reverse complement strand
ACAATTACTTTCAGTTTTATTTTTTTTACAGAATTGTATTCCCTATATTTGACGTGCAATGCCATTCTCGGCATTGTGTGTTTGGGGGTTAACATTTGAAAGAGCAGCTGTTGAGCTGCTCTTTTCTTTTTTAATACCCTGCTTAAACACAACGCAAAGAAAAATAAAATGTATTATTCATCAGCTGAAATCAGATTCTATTGTAGAGTAGGTTAATGAAGCAGGGATGAGTTTATATAACTCGGTTTGCTTTTATTTTGTAGTTTTGACGTTCAAAATAAAACATCAACATGAAGAAGATACTTATACCAATTCTGCTTGCAACACTAATTATTAGTTGTGTTTCAACTTCAAATAAAAACAATGAGATGAACGTGAATCAGGAAATTAAAGAAAAGGCCGACGAATTTGTTTCCTTCAAATTGACCACCGATTTGAGTGTGTTAAGTGAAAATGAAAGAAAAATGTTGCCCTTGCTTTTGAAAGCAGCAAAATTGATGGACGATATTTATTGGATAGAAGCATTTGGTGATAAAGAAGAATTATTTGCAAAAGATTGGGATCAATACACAGAAAAATTCATTCGGCTAAATTACGGTCCTTGGGAACGTTTGAATGATAATAAACCCTTCCTGTCCGGTTATGGCGAAAAACCTGCAGGAGCAAATTTCTATCCCTCCGACATGACAAAGACCGAATTCGAAGCTTGGGAGGATGAAACTAAGAGTAGCCAATATACCTTAATCAGAAGGAGCGAAGACGGAAGTTTAAAATCGGTTCCATATCGCATCGCATTCGAATATCAAATTAAAAGTGCTGCCGATTTGCTTTTGAACGCCGCTGCATTGGCTGATGACCCCGGGTTTAAAAATTACCTTGAAAAACGTGCTCAGGCATTACTCACCGATGAATATTATGAGAGTGACGTGGCTTGGATGGAAATGAAAAACAACCTAATTGATTTTATAATCGGTCCGATTGAAAACTACGAAGACCAACTGTATGGCTACAAAACGGCACATGAATCCTTCGTTCTGATAAAAGACAAAGTGTGGAGCGAAAAGCTTACCCGATTTGAAGCTTTGTTGCCGGGCTTACAAAAAGCCTTGCCGTGTGAGCACAAATACAAAGACGAAACGCCGGGTGCGGATTCGGATATGAATGTTTATGATGCTATATTTTATGCTGGCGACACCAATGCCGGCAGTAAAACCATTGCCATTAATCTTCCCAACGACGAGAAAGTACGAGAAACAAAAGGAAGCCGTAAATTGCAATTGAAAAATTCGATGCAGGCAAAATTCGATAAAATAGTTGTCCCAATTTCTGAATTATTGATTGCAGAAGACCAGCAGAAACACGTAAAATTTGAAGCCTTTTTTGAAAATACAATGTTCCATGAAGTATCGCACGGGCTCGGGTTAGGCAACACGGTTGACAAAAGCAGTACTGTTCGCGAAGCACTAAAGGACACCTATACTTCTGTGGAAGAAGCGAAAGCAGACATTTTAGGTTTGTGGTGCGTTTATCAATTAAACGAGATGGGCGAATTGGGCGAAAAGGATGTGATGGACAATTTCGTCACCTTTATGGCGGGTGTTTTCCGTTCGGTGAGGTTTGGCGCTGCCAGTGCCCACGGAAAAGCCAACATGATGGCTTTCTACCATTTTCAGGAAAACGGCGCCTTCTCGCGCGATGAAGCAACAGGAACTTACCGGGTTGATTATGAGAAAATGAAACAAGCGATGCTTTTGCTATCCGAAAATATTTTAAAAATCCAGGGTGACGGAGATTACGAAACAGCCTCAAAAACTATTAAGGAAAAAGGTGTAATCAGGGAAACGCTTCAAAGCGACCTGGACCGAATCGGCAAATCTGGAATCCCCCGCGACATTGTTTTTGAGCAGGGAGCGGAGGTGTTGGGCTTTAATTGATGACCCACATTCACAAGTAGATTTGGTTTTAACAAGGCATTAACAACCTTTTACTCTTATTTTCGGTTATATTTGTAGCGTGAAAATTCTAAAACAAATATTGGCTGTTTCCGTAGCAATGATTTTTCTGATTTCATCCTCCGGTTATGTGGTGTACAAAAGCTATTGTGCATGCTTCGGAAAAGAGCAAGTCAGTATTTTCGTTACTCCCGGAACTTGCGAGTCGGAAGACAACCATCATCATAAACACGATGCTGTGGGCATGGAAACCGCCAATTCTGCCAATGAATGTCACGAATGTGCCAGCCACGACGAAGAATGTAGTTGTGATGCTCCTGAAGCTATTTTCTTCAAATTACAAAACCAAATTACGAATGAAGAGGTAAAATTCACAAAAGTTCTTCCTCTTGAATTGTTCGTAGCCGAATTAACTGTTTTTACTGAATTATTGAATGCAACCGATTCTTTCGAAAAAGAAGAATTCTGCAGTAATCCACCTCCGATTGTACCCTCAACACTCGAATTTCTTATCCAAATACAACAACTGAAAATCCCTCACATTGCTTAAGTTTTAAATTCCCGTTAACAGGTGTTAGCGGTGTGATTAGAAGTTTATCTCTAATTTTTATTTTTAAATCTTAACAATGAAAAAATATTTCATACTTATTTTTCTATTTCCGCTATTCACTTATGCTCAAACCATTGAAGGAATTGTGTATGGTGACGACGACGGTGGAAGGCAAACCCTGCCTGGCGTAAACATTTACTGGCAGGGAACCCATTCAGGCGTAGCATCCGATGCCGACGGCGGCTTCAAAATTAAAAAAGAAACCGGCCAGCACATGCTGGTGTTCAGTTTTGTTGGCTATGAGCAAGCGATCGTTCATATCGATAAAATAAAACCACTTAAAGTTACCCTTAAACCCAATCTTGAATTAGGCGAAGTGACTGTAATAAAAAAAGACCGTGGCACGTATTTGTCGGTTATCAACCCTATTCAAACCGAACGGATTGGCGGCGCTGAGCTGCATAAAGCAGCTTGCTGTAATCTGGCTGAAAGCTTTGAGACAAATCCTTCGGTTGATGTGAGTTACAGCGATGCGGTTACGGGGGCAAAGCAAATCCAGCTTTTGGGTTTGGAAGGTACCTACTCACTTTTACAGGTTGAAAATATAGCCGATTTACGAGGCCTTGCAACAACTTTCGGATTGACCTACATTCCCGGACCGTGGTTGGAATCCATTCAGGTTTCCAAAGGGGCGGCTTCGGTGCTGAACGGCTATGAATCAATTGCCGGTCAGATTAATGCCGAGCTGAAAAAGCCGGATTCGGATGAGAAATTATTTCTCAATGCTTATGCGAATGGCCACGGACGTGTGGAATTCAACGCCAATACCAACATCAGGGTTTCTGGCGATAAGGTTACCACGGGTTTGTTTGTCCACGGTTCCGATTTATCGAGACGCATTGACGAAAATGGTGACGGATTTATGGATAATCCTCTGGCACGCCAACTCCAGGTGCATAACCGCTGGAAAGTGAACAACTATAAAGGCTTTATGGCCCAGGCTGGAGTTACGCTTTTGATGGAAGACCGCCTGGGCGGCGAAATGAATTTTGGGCGAGACATGAAGCCTTCCATTTCAAATCCTTATGGAATTAATATTGAAACCGACCGCGTTCAGGGATTCTTCAAAACGGGGATTGTTTCAGCGAATCAGCGCACTGCCGTTGCTTTCTTGTCGAATGCATCGAACCACAAAACAAAATCGTTTTATGGTCTCAATCGTTATGATGCCGATGAAACCCGTTTTTATGGAAGTGCAATTTTGACGCGGGACCTTGACCCAGGAGGAATTCATTCGCTTAACTCGGGGCTGAGTTTCATTTACGACACCTTCAACGAAAAATTATACACCCAGGATATCGATCGCACAGAAAAGGTACCGGGCGTTTTTGCTGAATATACGCTCAAACCTAATCAGGATTTTACTTTAATGACGGGTATCCGCGCTGATTTTCACAATATGTTCGGTACATTTTTTACACCCCGTGCACATTTGAGGTATAAAATTGGTCATCATGTTACTTTGCGTTCCAGTGCTGGAAAAGGGTATCGAACCGCCAATGTAATTTCTGAAAATACTTTTATGCTTGCCAATTCACGTCCGCTACTTTGGGAAAACAATGCTATTCAGGAAGAAGCCTGGAATTATGGGATTGCGCTGGTTCAGAATTATACTTTGTTGGGCAGGGATTTGCAATTGAACGCAGAATATTACCGCACTGATTTTCAAAACCAGCTAATCGTGGATCGTGAAACTTCGGATGATAACATTATTCTTTCTCCTTTAAACGGTAAATCGTATGCCAACAGCATACAATTTGATGTGCGCTGGCAGCCGGTAGAACGTTTGGATATGCTGCTGGCTTACCGGATAAATGATGTTAAACAAACCATTGGTGGCGAGCTGAAAGAAAAACCCTTAACCAGCCGCTACAAAGGTTTGATTAATTTAAATTATTCCACCAACCTGAAAAAATGGATGTTCGACTACACCGTTCAGTTTAATGGAGGTGGCCGCATTCCGCGTCATCCGTCGGAAAGGGTGAATTCAGCTCAGGTTTCGCAGGATTTTTATGAATTCTCGCCCTATACCGTTATGAATGCTCAGATTACCAAATACTTCAGGTATTGGAACATTTATGCAGGTGCAGAAAACTTAACCAGCTTCAAACAAGATAACCCGGTTGAAGGTGCTGACAATCCTTTTGGAAATCAGTTTAATGCTACCAATGTTTGGGGGCCAATTAGCGGTGCCAAAATTTATGTGGGATTGCGGTTTACCTTAAATTATGAATAGAGAAAATGAACAGTAAGACAAATCAAATAATAATAAACACATGAAAAATTTAGTATTTATTATCGCCATCACAATGATGTTTGGGATGTTTAACCAACCAACTTTTGCACAAAAAAAAGGAAACAAAGTAGTTTGCTTTCAAAGTGACATGGACTGTGCGGATTGCGAAAAAACAATTTCGGAGTATTTGAAATTTGAAAAAGGGGTGAAAGATTTAAAAGTAGACCACTCTTCGAATACCATTTTGGTAGAATACAAAGAGGGTAAAAATACAGAAGAAGCCTTTGCTAAAGCCATCGAAAAGAAAGGCTACAAAGCAGATAAAATAACTCCTGACCAGTATAAGAAAATTATTGAAAATGCTGCCCAGCAGAACCATGAACACGAGGCCGAAGTTCATAAGGAGAGGAAATAAAGTTAACCCTGATTGATCCGTAACGGCTTTTCGTCGTTGTACATTTTAAGCTCAAAAATTTGGGAAGGCATGTTAAAGCCATTGTCAATCAGCAGGTCTTTCACCTCGCGCATCACGCGGCTTTTAACTGGCTCGCCCAGCAATTGCTGATCTTTTTTTGCTGTGTTGAAAATGTTGGTCCAAAACATCACTTTTACGATGATGGAACTTTCGCCCAACTCTTCGAGTGCCACGTTCGGCGGTGGATCGGCCAGAATATCATCTTGCTGTTTTAAATGGTCGAGGATAAGGCTTCGTGCTTTTTCTATGTCATTGTTAAAATCGAGCCCAACCAGAAAGTCGAGGCGAAGAAATCCATCCTTGGTGTAATTGGTAAAAATATTTTTCACCATCATCGAGTTCGGTACGTAAATGTCGCGCCCGTCAATGGTTTTTATGTGGGTGGTGCGTAAGTCAACAGAAAGCACGGGGCCTTTTATGCCGTTGACTTCAACAATATCGCCAATGATGAAAGGCCGGTTAATGGCAAGTAAAACACCTGAGAGGAAGTTTTCGGCGATATCTTTGAACGCAAAACCAAGAATTATGGCGGTCACCCCGGCTCCAGCCATCAGACTGCCTGCAATACCGCCAAGGCCGAGATTAAAAAGCATAAAGGTAAGTCCGAAGGTATAAAACGCCCATTTAATGAATTCGCCCAGAAAGGAGGAAATGATGGTGTCTTTCAGTCTTGTTTGGATGCGTCGCTTAAACATTCGGTAGAACAAATTTCCCAATACGATGAAGGTCACCAATATTATAAGACTCACCAGAAAATCGGGCAATTTATCGATAATTGAATTCCAAAATTTAGTAAACGATTCGATTACTTTGTTGTACATAATACAATATTTTTGTTAAAAACGATTAATATAAGGTAATTGTTTTACTAATACTCGCGTGAATTAAATCTTACTATCGTTAACGTTATCAATATCTTACTTTTCCTGAAGGATACTTTTTAAGCGAACATAACTGCTTCACTTGCCGTAGCTTTGCAAAAAAGAGTGCATGGAAATTAAAAAGCGAATAAACAATTTTCCTTTTCGTCCCGATAAAGTTCCTTTTTTTTACGGCTGGGTGATTTTGTTTGCAGCAACCTTAGGGGTTTTAATGAGTGCTCCCGGGCAAACAACCGGAGTTTCAACTTTCACCGATCATCTGCTCGAACATATTCACATCAACCGGGATCAATTAAGCATTGCCTATATGGTTGGCACCATTGGGAGTTCGCTGGTGCTGACCTATGCCGGGAAAATGTACGACAAATATGGCGCGCGTTGGGTGGGTATGTTTGTTTCGATTATATTGGCTGTCGTTTTGGTATTATTGAGCCAATCGGACCGCATCATCCGTATTTTTATATCCGACAGCGGTTCGGGCTTTTATGTTGGTTTTGCCATGGCGGTGTTGATGTTGCTTTTCTTTGGCCTGCGTTTTTCCGGGCAGGGAGTGCTTACCATGGTCTCGCGTAACATGCTCATGAAATGGTTTATTGCCCATCGCGGATGGGTAAACGGGATCTCATCGGTTTTTGTCGCGCTCGGGTTTTCTGTGGCACCACTCTCTTTCGACATGTTGATTCAGGGTACATCGTGGCGTGCTGCATGGTTACTGATGGCCGCATTTATAGGTTTGTTTTTCACCGTTTTTGTTTTTGTTTTCTTCCGTGATAACCCCGAGGATTTAGACATGATTCCCGACGGCGAAAAACATGCTAACCGCGAGCGCAACGTCATTATCAAACCCTTCAAGCAGTTTACTCTTCCCGAAGCACGTTCAACGCTATCCTTCTGGTTATTTTTATTGCCTTTGGCCTTATATGCGTTGTACATTACTGGTTTTTCGTTTCATCTGGTTTCCATTTTCGAAAATGCCGGAATGGGGCGCGAAAGAGCCCTTCAGATATTTATTCCTGTTTCGGTCATCTCAGTGGTAGTTTCGCTGACAGGCGGTTATATCAGCGACCGCATTCAATTAAAATATTTGTTGATATTGATTTTGACCGGACAAGTTATTGCGCTTTTCAGCTTGGCAAAGCTGAACGACGGATTTTACTATTACACCTACATTTTAGGAAACGGCATTGTTAGTGGAATTTATAATATTTTAATGGCTGTTACCTGGCCAAGGTTTTACGGCCGCGAAAATTTAGGCCGCATCACGGGGTTTGTGATGTCGATCATTGTTTTCGCCAGTGCGCTTGGGCCAATAATGTTTAGCTTGTCAAAAACGAAACTAGGAAGTTACAGTTTCGTATTTTTCGGTTTAACAGCGGTAGTTGCTGTAATGCTTCTGCTGAGTTTTAAGGCAGGAAATCCACAGGATAAATTCTCTGAATAAATTATGAACACTAAACTTGAATTAACTTCAGAAAAAACGATATCGAAACAATCGATTAGCCATTTACCTCAACCGGTTCAGAAATGGCTTTTACAAATTTGAATTATTGGAACTGAAATTATTAATTATGTATTTTTGAAACAGAAATTACAAATGTTAATGAGTAGCAGTCAGAAAAAATGGTACAATGCAACAGCTTATCAACACTTTTCTATTGAAACGCCTGCGTTTGAGTGGAAAGTCAATTTGAAGATTAATCCATTTGTAAAATTTTCGGGGATCAATAGATTTGTAAACGGAGAAGGCAAAATGTCAATTAAGTTGTTTGGTATTATCCCGGTCGTGAACGCAAAAAACAATCAAAAGATTGATCAGGCAACACTTCAGCGTTATTTGGCGGAAATTGTTTGGTTTCCTTGGGCTTTACATTCGGGTATTTCGTGGGAGCCAATCAATGATCGTTCAGCCAAGGCACGTTTATGCTTTAAACCAACCAATGAAGCAGGTGTATTTTACTTCGATGAAACGGGGAGTTTTGAATGTTTTGAGACAATGCGTTACAAAGATTCGAAAAAGGATTCGCCATTAAAAAAATGGACGGTAACGGCTCTTAAAACAGAAAAAGGAAACGGGATAAACATCCCTGTTGAACTAAAGGCAGATTGGGAGCTGGAGGATGGTAACTGGACCTGGCTCAAATTAACGGTCACAAAGATTGAATACTATGCGAAAAACCCGGGCTTATAAATTATTTTCATTAGTTTTGAATTTTAAAAATTCTAAACCACATCATCATGAAACAGATTTTATTCTTTATTTTAATCGCTTCGGTATCGGTTTTGTTTTCTTGTAAACCACAGCCCAAAATAGGAGAGTGGCAGACTATTTTCGATGGCGAATCGCTGGATGGATGGAAAAAAACAGGCGAAAATCCTGAAAGTATTACGGTTGAAGACGGCATGATAAAATGTGCGGGTGAACGCAGCCATCTTTTCTACAAAGGCGATTTCAAGAATTTTGAATTTGAGACCGATGTAAAAGCTGCCGAACACTCCAATTCCGGTATTTTTATCCATACAAAATACCAAAAGGAAGGCTGGCCTGCACAAGGGTACGAAATACAGGTAAACAATACCTACCGGGGTTCCGAACAAAATCCCGAACGTAAAAAAACAGGAAGTATTTATAATATTCGTAATATTTATTATCCCTTAGCCGGCGACAACGAATGGTTTAAAATGCGTATAAAAGTGATGGAAAATTTTGTCGAAATATTTGTGAACGATGTGAAAGTGAATGAATACACCGAACCGGAAAACCCATGGCGCTGGGAAGGTGGTGAAACCCTTAAACTTGGCAACGGAACATTTGCATTACAAGCACACGATCCAAACAGTACCGTGTATTTCAAAAATATTAAAGTGAAAGCCTTGCCCGATGGTGAGCGAAAAACAGTGGAAGATGAAGCATGGGACACCACAGTTACCAAACTGATGCTCCCGGGATTTCCACTTGTTGATTTTCACATTCATTTAAAAGGTGGATTGACCATTGATCAGGTGACCGCCAATTCGCAAAAACTAGGCATCAATTATGGTTTGGCGCCTAACTGCGGATTGCATTTTCCGGTTACAAATGACGAATCTCTTTATGCCTATATTGATGAAGTTGCTGCAAGCCCTACCTTTAAAGGGATGCAAGCCGAAGGCCGTGAATGGGTCACTCTTTTTTCGCCCGAAGCAGTCGCCAAATTCGATTATGTTTTTACCGATGCTTTGACCTTCACCGACTACAAAGGCCGTCGAAACCGGATTTGGATTCCGGAAGAAGTGTGGGTGGATGACAAACAACAATTTATGGATCAATTGGTGGGGAAAATAGAAGCAATATTCTCTCAGGAACCTGTGGATATTTATGTAAATCCTACCGTTTTGCCTAATGAAATTATGGGCGAATATAACCAGCTCTGGACGAAAGAACGCATGCAACGGGTTATCAAAGTTCTTGCTGACAACAATATTGCACTCGAAATTAATGCGCGTTATAAAGTTCCAAGTGCTGAAATGATTAAAATGGCAAAAGAGGCCGGACTGAAATTTTCGTTTGGTACTAACAACACCGGAAGCGATTTGGGGCATTTGCAATATTGCCTTGAAATGATCGAAGAATGTAAGTTAACACCCAACGATATGTTCGAGATTAAGCCCGATAACTTAAAACCCGTAAATGTGAAAGGTTTACCGGATAAAATTACGGGGTAAAAACATCGCTTAGAGAAACTCAATTCTGGGATTATAGCTTTGCAATATTTTCTTTTTGTTCACAGCATATTCAACAATGTCAACGATCTCGTCGTCGCTAAACATGGCGAGGTTAACGGTGAGATCGAATAGATCTTCTTTTAAATTATCGCTGCTAATGGCTTTTCTAAAGGCATCCCGTTCTTTTTCCATTTTTTCAATGAATTCAACGGCATCAGCATGATTAAGCTGTTTGCTTTGCATAATATTTCTGATCCGGTAATCCATTGGGGCAATTAAACGTAAATGCAAGGAGTTTTTTATGTCTTTGGCAATAATGTGGCTTGCTCGTCCGACAATGATGCAAAATCCTTCAATCGCAAAGGATAAAATAACGTCAGTCACCGTGTTAATTATCTTGCGTTCACTTTTATAGCCCTTGTCGTTAAATGCTTTCAGAATTTCCTGAAAGGTGTATTTTTCCGATTCAGTGAATGTACGCCGTATTTGTTCTGGGTTCATATCCAGTTCTCGTGCACTTTCCGAGAATATTTCCTTGCTCAAAACACGCCAGTCTGCCGAAAGTTTTTGTGTGTTTAGCCTCGTTGAAATAAGTTGTGCAAGTTTTAAACCGTTACAACCCACTTGACGCGAAATCGTAATAACCGGTCCTGCCATTGAAAAATCTTTCTTTGAAGCTTTGTCTCCGCTCATGCGTTTGTTAAAATAGTTCAACAATGAATTATTCATAATTGTTACTTTTTTTGTAATACGTCATTTCTTTTGATTAGGTTCTTTTGATTTAGCGGCAAGATTGTAATATCTTAGCAAATTCACAATCATATCACCAAAAAAAATAATTATGTTTGAGAGAAGCGTTTATACCAACAGAAGGAAAGAATTGAAGAATAAACGGTTAAAAGGAATTGGGATTATACTTGGCAACAACGATTCGCCCATGAACTATGCCGATAATACTTTCCATTTCAGGCAAGACAGCACTTTTCTTTACTTTTTTGGACTCGATTTTCAAGGATTAGCTGGCGTAGTTGACTTCGACAATGGCCAGGATTATATTTTTGGAAACGACGTGGACATTGCTGATATAATATGGATGGGGCCTCAAGTTCCGTTAAAAGAAAATGCTGCAAAGGTTGGCATTGATAGTACTGCACCTTTTTCAAAATTGTTTGATTTTGTGAATGCGGCAATCAAAGCAGGGAGAAAAGTACATTATTTGCCTCCATACAGGGGCGAAAACAAAGTACTGCTCGAAAAGCTATTGGGTATTTCGTCGTTTCGAGTTAACGATTATGCTTCGGTGGAATTAATAAAAGCCATTGTTGCATTGCGTTCCATAAAAGAACAGGTTGAATTAGAAGAAATAAAAGCAGCTTGTGCTACAGGCTACGAAATGCACGTAACCGCAATGAAAATGGCCCGGCCGGGAGTTTGGGAACAAGAAATTGCGGGTACAATCGAAGGAATTGCATTGGCCGGAGGAGGAATGGCATCGTTCCCGATTATCCTGACTCAAAACGGGGAAACCTTGCACAATCACGATCATTCGAAAATATTGAAACAAGGAAATTTAATGCTTACAGATGCAGGCGCCGAATCGTTGTTGCATTATGCTTCCGATTTTACACGTACGGTTCCGGTTGGTGGCAAATTCTCTCAACAACAGCGGGAGATTTATGATATTGTTTTGGCAGCAAATAACAAAGCAACACAATTGGCCAAACCGGGCGTCACCTATTTGTCGGTTCATTTGGCTGCTGCCGAAGTAATTGCTTCGGGGCTTAAAGAATTGGGTTTGATGAAAGGTGATGTGCGAGAGGCCGTGAAAAATGGCGCACACGCCATGTTTCTGCCTCATGGTTTAGGTCACATGATGGGACTTGATGTACACGATATGGAAGACCTCGGCCAGATTTATGTGGGATACGACGACGAAACACGCCCTGTTGACCAGTTTGGGACGGCATATCTGCGACTTGGTAGAAAGTTAGAACCAGGATTTGTTATCACCAACGAACCGGGCATCTATTTCATTCCCGCCTTAATCGACCAATGGCAAAAGGAAAAAATAAATGCAGACTTTATCAATTTTGAAAAAGTTAATAAATATCGTGATTTTGGAGGAATTCGCCTGGAAGATGATCTATTGATTACCAATTCGGGATGCGAAATAATTGGAGAACGAATCCCAATTAGTCCCAGCGAAATCGAAGAAATTATGCAGGCATAATTATGCGATAGTCGTAATTGTTGAATTCTCTGCTATCTGACCTATGTAAAAGTTTTGGTTACTCAGGAAAAAATCTTCATCCGATTGTTGTAAGTTTTAAATGGTTGAAATAAAATTACATCCAGATTTGATTCAGTCTATTCAAATTCAGGTAAATTAAAAACTATTTAAAATAGCGTTTCTATTAATTTTAGGTTGTAAATGAACAACTTAAACGGGTTGTTCAATATAGTTTTGTTTTTTTGATGTAGGAGGAACGAAACAATCATAGAACTTAAAGAATGTTTTCTAAAGTTTGGAAGCCCGTTATTTGCTGATAATTTTTCTTAAAAACTTTGAGTATTAGCGCTTAATATCTATTTTCGTGGTTCTATAATTAATGCACACCATTTGTTAATGGTATAAAACTGATGTTGAAATGGAACCTAAAGATCTAAAAAACTCGGAAGAGTTAGAAATTACTTCTAAGACTGGCGCTGAGAAAGAGAATAAACCAAGTAAGCCTGTGGACGAGAGTCCGGATACAGCAGAAATCAATCTCGGGGAAAAGGAGTCAGAAAATCTTGAAACTGAGAATTCAAAAGAAGCGCCCTTAGAGGGTGTTGCGCCTGCCTCGTCGACAGACAGGGATTCCAATCCGCAATCGGTTGAACCTGAAAAAACAAATGAGAAAACTCCGGTGAAGGATGAAACTCCGGCTGAAGAAGAAGTTGGCGAAGGCAAAGAGGAAGGCTTGGAAGACGAGACAGCGAAAGTTGAGGAATTGGGTCAGTCGATTTTAGCTGTGGAAGAAGGAGCCAAAGAATTAGGCCAAGGCGGAGAAGAAGATCGGGAAAGCGCGACAACGGAAGTTATGGAGTCGAGCGAGGCCGTTACAGTTTTGGAAGAGGTGGAAGAAGAAGATAAAGGCATAGGTACGGAGGAAGTCCAGGAAAGCGCGACAGTGGAAGTTGGGGAGTCCAATGAGCCGGTTGCAGCTGTAGAAGAGGTCGAACTAGTAAAGGAAGGCGCAGGTAAAGGCGAAGAAGAAGACCAGGAAAGCGCGACAGTGGAAGTTGAGGAGTCCATTGAGTCGGTTGCAGCTGTAGAAGGAGGAGTTCAAGGCGAAGTCAAAGTTGAAGGCGAAGAAGACACGTCATCGAGAGTTGAGGAATCGGGCGAACCAATTGTTGCTGCAGAAGAGGTGGAAGAAGAAGGCGAAGAAGTAGGCCAAGGCAGAGGCGAAGAGAAAAAAGAACCGGAAGTTATTGCGGCTCCTGCACCTTCTCCAAAAACCGTGGCACCGGATGAGAAGCCTGCCAAAGAAGTGCAAAAGATCGAAGTCATCAAAAAAGAAACCGTTGATTATTCGAAATATTCGGCAGTGGAACTGGTAAACGCCTTGCGCGATATTTTAGAGAATCCGGGTGATATCGATTTAAAAAACGAGATAGAAATTATAAAATCAGCTTTCTATAAACAACTGAACGAAAGCATAGAAGAAGCAAAAAAAGCATTCGTAGATGCCGGGGGAAACGAAGAGGAATTTGAGTCCGAGGAAGACCCTTACGAAAATGATATCAAAAACTTATTAAAGGATTACAGGCAACTTCGCATCGATTATAACCGAAAACTCGATTCGGAAAAAGAAGATAACCTTAAAAAGAAATATGAAGTTATCGAGCAAATCAAAGGCTTAATCAACAACGAAGAATCTATCAATCGCACTTTTAATGAATTCAGGGATTTGCAGCGCGAATGGAGGGAAATAGGATTAGTGCCGCAAGCGAAGATGAAAAATCTTTGGGATACCTACCATTTTCATGTCGAGAATTTCTACGATTATATAAAAATCAACCGTGAGCTTCGCGATTTGGATCTGAAGAAGAACCTCGAAATAAAAATCGAACTATGCGAACAGGCAGAAGAATTACTGGTAGAACCTTCGATTGTAAAAGCTTTTAACCAGCTTCAAAAATACCACGAAGAGTGGCGCGAAGCCGGACCCGTGCCACGCGATAATAAAGATGATATTTGGGATCGGTTTAAAGCCGTGACCTCAAAAATAAATAAAAAGCACCAGGAATATTTCGAATCGAAGAAAACGGACCAAAAGAAAAATCTTGAAGCCAAAATCGCTTTGTGCGAAAAGGTAGAAGAAATTGGCGCCGCCGAAATAGTGAACTATAGGGATTGGGATACAAAATCGAAGGAGCTGGTCAAATTACAAAAGGTTTGGCGCACCATTGGTTTTGCTCCTAAAAAAGATAACAACAAAATTTACGATCGCTTTCGTACTGCTTGTGATACTTTTTTCAACAAAAAGCGCGATTTCTACGCAAAAAACAAAGAAATTCAACAAAACAACCTTCAAAATAAAATTGATTTGTGTGAGCAGGCAGAGTCGCTGAAAGACAATGACGATTGGAAAAAAACAACACAAGACCTTATTAACATTCAGAAAGAATGGAAAGAAATCGGTCCGGTTCCGCGTAAACATTCAGATGCACTTTGGAATCGTTTCAGAACAGCCTGCGACTTTTTCTTCGACAAGAAATCGGATCATTTTTCGGAAATGGATACGGAGCAGGTGGATAACCTCAAACTTAAAGAAGATTTAATTGCCGAGGCGGTCAACTTTAAATCGACAGGAGATGTGGATGAAAACCTGAGAATTATGAAAAGCTTCCAGCGCCGGTGGACAGAAATCGGTCATGTACCTTTTAAAAAGAAAGACGATACCCAAAATCGTTTCCGCGAAGCGATCAATGTTTTGTACGACGAACTGAACATTAATGAAGAAAAACGCAACTTGCTGAAATTTAAAAGCAAGATGTCGTCGTATTCCGAATCGAACCGTGGCCAGAACAAGATGCGCATGGAGCGTGAAAAATACATGACCAAGCTTAAACAGCTTGAATCGGATCTTATTCTTCTGGATAATAACATCGGCTTTTTTGCTAATACTAAAAATGCTGAATCGCTGATTGAAGACGTTAAACGGAAAATAGAAGATTCTAGGCAAACAATCGAGCAGCTTAAAGAGAAAATAAGAGTGATCGATGCTATGGAAAATTGATGGTGTGAAACTGAAATAATTTGAAACATACATTTACGAACAAGGGGCTGTGCAGCCCCTTGTTTTGTTATGCAAGGGTGACGTGGATTTCGATCCGCGTTCTTCCATTAGAATGCTGGTTTAGAGGATTGATCCGGTGCGATTCTTTCTATAACAATCCACTCCGTTAGGAGTGGAATTTAAACTCTGTCTGGTTACTTTTTATCCTCGCTCATCATTATCCCTGCTGCTTCAAATTTTTCAACCAGCACATCGGGAGAAACAGGGCGATTATTGCGGGTTAAAACGGTAGTGATTTTAGCATTTACCAGCAGTTGTCCGTCTGTTTTGCGAATGATCTGCTGATTGAACGTAATTCGTAATCGGCCATTTCTCGACATTTTCAATTGGATAATAAAATTGTCGCCGGGGCGTAGGGGGAATTTGTAGTCGAGTTCGGCACGAATAACCACCGCATCGATTCCCTGTTGGTGTAGTTCGGTAAAATCCAAACCTACTGAATTCAGAAATTTATGGCGGCAATGTTCCAGATAGTTTTGGTAAACGGCATTGTTTACAATTCCCTGAATATCGCATTCGTAATCGCGCACCTGAAGTTCTATTTCGAAATGAGCATCGGTCATAAGAAATGTTTTAAAAGTTCTCGGGTTGTCAGGTTGTCGTGTTATCAAGTTATCGGACTCTCGGTTTGTATTCTTATACAACGACAACAACGACAACAACGACAACCTTCTCTTTCTCCTCTTACTTCACCATAAAATCAAATAGCTTTTGGCCTTCGAGGAAACCTTCCAGACGGTCGCCAATTTTTACAGCACCAACGCCAGCTGGCGTTCCCGTGTAAATGAGATCGCCAATTTTCAAAGTTACGTATTTTGAAACGTGTGCGATGATAGATTCAAAGTCAAAAATCATCAGCTCCGAATTTCCGTTTTGAACCGGATTCCCGTTAATATTCAAGTTGAAAGAAATGGCTTCAGGGGTGGGGAAATTACTTTTATCGATAAAAGTGTTACTCAGCACCGCCGATTGGTCGAAAGCTTTTGCTTTTTCCCAGGGAAGCCCTTTGCTTTTTAATTCAGCTTGCACGTCGCGAGCAGTAAAATCGATGCCCAGCCCAATTTCATTAAAATAGCGATGGGCAAATTGTTTTTCGATGCTTTTTCCCAGGCGACTGATTTTTATCACCAGTTCTATTTCGTGATGCACTTCATTGGTCCAGTCGGGGATATAGAATGGGTCGTTGTTGCGAAGAAGCGCCGAGTCGGGTTTCATAAAAAATACGGGCTCATCAGGAACCTCGTTATTCAGTTCCCGGGCGTGAGCCAGGTAATTTCGTCCAATGCAAATAATCTTCATACTATTTCTTCACCCGTAAAAACAAATTTATCCCAAGCGGTTCCTGAATGACATCGATTTTCGATTCGTCGATTCCGGCTTGCAGCGCAAACTGTTTCAATTCTTCAGGCGATCGATGATACAGAAACCAATCACCCAAAATTTCCATGCTCCGTCGCGAAGGATTTTCGACGTTAAAATTACCAATTATCATTTCACCTCCGTCATTCAGGTATTCGTAATATTTTCTAACGAGATAAACAAAGTGCTTGCCCTTGAAATAATCAAACAACCCTGCGCTCCAAATCAAATCGAATTTTTTATCTGGAGTAAACCGAATCACATTCGCATTGTGAAAAGTCATTCGGTCCAGATGCTTCCTGTTCTTATTTTTGGCATAGGCGATGGCACGTTTGTCCATGTCGAGCATTTCGAAAACCAGCGAATTGCCGGGATGTTTCTCACAGAATTCAAAAGTTTCAGTTACCGGCCCGCTTCCCAAAATCATTACGTCCTGCCGCAGGCCTACCGCGTTTTCATTTAGCTCTTCAAAAATTTTAATGGCCAGCGTTTTTCGGTTTACCACTGCAATTACTGCACCTGCTGAATGTAAAAATTTATCCCATTTATGATACTTTTCGTCGGGATTCACATAGTGCTGGTATATTTTTTCGATTATGAAAAAGTCGCCGCTGTAGCCAAACGGTTTGGTGTAGGAGAACCCAAAAAGCGAATTAACATTCAGAATGGGAGAAATTTTCCTGCGAAACTCCGCTACATCTTCAGGTTTCAACTGGTCAACCATGCCAAAGAAGTCCAGATAATCTTCCCGGTCGGGACCATTTTTTGAGAATATATATTCAATATATTCATCCGTATTCATCTGGTCAAACTCAACCTCAATCTCAACTAATGAGCATTCGTTTGTGCCTTGGCTATTATTCATCATCAACTATTTCTCCAAGTTCGCTGGTAATGGTCTTAATAATCTCTCTGTATTGCTCGTCCACCGAGATGACGCTCATTTTATCTGCAATAATGATTTCGGGATATTTTACTGCAAACACCTTTAATTTGTTGATGACAAAGAACCGGCTTACCTGGATAAACTGTTTTTTGGGGAAAAGTGCAACGAGTTCTGCGAAGGGTTTATCCGTAGTCACTTCATCGTCGAAAAGGTGAATAACAGAGTTTTTTCCGTCGTTTTCGATAAAATACACATCATCAATATTGATTTTTTCCAGTCCATGGCCCGCATGAACGATAATTTGATTTTTTGCACGGTCTTTTAAATCGAAGAAGGTGTTGAACTGCTCACTCTCCATCTTAAGTTTTAAATCGTTCTCAAACTTAAAGATGGCAATTTCGATGTTCGTTTGCAAATCTTTATCGGTGAAAGGTTTGATAATATAGCCATAGGGTAGGGCAACCTTTGCTTTGTTGACCGTGTCCAAATCGGCATTCGCAGTGAGGTAAATAATCGGGACGTCGTGTTTTTGGGTGATGATTGTCGCCGCTTCAATACCGGTCATTTGACCTTTCAGGTTGATGTCCATTAAAACGAGGTCGGGTAATTTTTTTTCGACGGCTTCAATCGCTTTCAGCCCGGTGTCCACTACCCCTTGAATCGTATAGCCCAGAGCCTCTAAACTTTCCTCAATGTCGGTAGCGACTAAAATTTCGTCTTCAACGATTAAGATTTTGTAATGTGAATTCATGTGTTAGTTGTATTAAAGATGATGGTAAATTTGGTTCCGTTTGAGAAATCGGTTTGAAGTTCGCCGTCGATTTGTTGTACAAGTTTTCGGATGATTTTCATACCCAACGATTTGGTTTTATTAATATTAACCTCTGGAGGTATTCCGCTACCGTTGTCCGCCACGGTCAATACATAGCTGTTATCCTGCTTGTTTTCAAAAAGAATACTGATTACGCCATTGGGTTGATTGACAAAAGCGTATTTAAAGGAATTTGAAATCAGCTCGTTAATAATTAAACCGCATGGAATGGCTATATCCATGGCCAGGTAAGCATCGTCCATTTTATAATCGAATTGAACATGTGCCTGTTGATTGGCATAGGTTCGGGCAATATTGCCGCACAAACTCTTCACGTAGGTTGAAAACATTATGTTTGCAAGGCTTTTATGGTTGTATAAATTTTCGTGAATTAGCGCCATGGAACGAATCCGGTTTTGGCTTTCCTGAAGTATTTCCTGCAACCTCGGGTCTTCGATGCTACGGCTTTGCATGCTCAAAATGCTGGAAATAATTTGCATGTTGTTTTTAACCCTGTGGTGCACTTCTCGGAGCAGAACATCTTTTTCTTCTAATGATTTTTTTAGGTATTCTTCAGCTTCCTGGCGTTTTTTCTCTTTTCGTTCCAGTTCCCACTTCATAAGAGTAATTCCGGCAAATTCATCAATCAGCGACAAGAGTTTCTTTGCTTCCACAGGTTTCATTAAGTACCCATCGACACCGAGGTGGATGGATTCAACAAAACTGTCTTTCTCGCTATAGGCCGACATCACTACAAACTTTGCATCAGGTGCAATTTTTTTGATTTCTTTCACCATTTCGAGTCCGTTCATCACGGGCATCATCATATCGGTAATCACAAGGTCGGGCTTATGTTTCAGGTATAATTCCAAGCCGTGCGAACCGTTTTCGGCGATATAAAGATGATTGACATGCTTTTCCAGAATTCGCCTGTAAAGTTTGCGGATGGTTTCGTTGTCGTCAACAAAAAGAACAGAGATGTTGTATCGTTGCCCCGGATTTTGTTCTCGAATCATTTTAATGAATATTTTTCTAAGGTTTTGGTGATAGTGTTCATTAGGGTAGGGCCGTCAATAGGTTTAAAAATGGTATCGTCGCATCCCGAAAGGTTAATCTCGTCAAATGCATCACCCATTACACTAGCAGTTTGAATGATAACCGGGATGTTCGGAGCTATACTTTTTATGATTTTGGTAGCTTCTATTCCATCAAGAACGGGCATCCGGATGTCCATCAATATTAAATCGATATCTCGCGATTTTTTAACAAACTCAATAGCATCCTGTCCGTTTTCGATCCAAATTAAATTAGCTTTGGTTTTGCGTAAATGTGCACGTAAAAGCACAAAATTAAATTTTGTGTCGTCAACGATAAGAATGGTTTTATCTTCCCAATTTAATTGCATCTTTTAAAGTTCTGAGGTTTCTAAAATAAAAATGTCAGGCAACGTAAAATAAAAATCAGAACCAACTCCCAATTTGCTTTTCACAGAAATATTGCCTCCCATTAAGTTCAAATAAGTTTTGGTAATTGCAAGACCCAAACCGGTGCTGTCTCTTCCCGAAGTCCTGCTGATTGAAACCTGCATGAACCGATCGAAAACATGATCTTGCAATTCCTCCTTGATTCCGATGCCGGTATCTTTTACAACAAACAGCATGGCATCGTTTTCAATCGAATAGGAAAAATTAATACTCCCGGCATCCGTATATTTACAAGCATTGTTTACCAGATTTATAATGATTTGTTTCAACCTCATGCGGTCGGTATATATCATGCAATCGTCATCCGGTAAACCATTCTCATAGGTAAAATCAATTTGTCGTGAAACAATGTTTGCATGAATGCTGAACATATCAAAGATTTCTTTGGTGAGCCGGTTCAACTCGAATTCGCTTTTTTCAATCTTCAACACACCGGCTTCAATTTTCGACAAATCAATAATGTCGTTGATAAGGTTTAGCAAGTGCTCACCACTTTTAATAATGGTGTCGATGAATTCGTTCAATTCCTCTTCATCTTCCGCATCCTTCAAGATATTTGCAAAGCCTAAGATCCCGTTCATTGGGGTCCGGATTTCGTGGCTCATGTTGGCCAGAAAGGCCGATTTTAGTTTGTCTGATTCTTCTGCTTTTTCCTTTGCGGCAATAAGCTCTTTCTCAATAATGGCTCGGCGGTCCACTTCCTTCTTTAATTCCCTGTTTCTAGAGTTTAAAAGTTTGGTTCGTTCCTCTACCTTGAACTCCAAATTCTTGTTTGCCTGTTCAATTTGCTCGTTTTTTCTTGCAATTTGCAAATAAAGGTTAAAGTTTTGCCTGCTTGCAACTTCGGTGCGATAGGCCGCAAACATGCCAATCAAATTTGCGCTGAAGAAAAAGAAGGTATTGGACAGAATAATTTCATGATCCACATTCCATATGAGTGCTGCAATTACGTATATAACAATTACAAGAGTACTCGCTATTGACACGGCAAAAAAACGAAGCTTGATCAATACTGAACCGGCCAGAAAAACCAGGATTAGCCCGCTGCTGTAAACTACCACTTGCGGCATTTTAATGAGCATAATTAAAATGCCAAGAGCGCCTGTGAAATAGGAAACGAAGATGACCGATTGCCAGTATTTTCTGAAATGTTTCGAAAAGGAGAAAAGAAAAACAGACAGCAACATTGCACTAACCGCAATTCGTATTACAAGAAATTGAGCAAAAAATTGTTGTGCCACAACACTGTCAAGGTAAGTGAAAAAGGCATAGATGACGGCTAATATCAGATAGGCAATCCGGGTTGTTTTATAGGACTGAAAAAAGTAATAATCCCGGTATTCGGTTTCTCTTCCGTCCGGAAAGTTCAGGGTTATGCCATGCAGTTTGTCTGTAAATTCAGTCTGAATAATCATCTGGTTATTCTGTTTGTTAAACAAATGGTCTGTTCATTAGATGGTTCTAAAACCAAAGGCTTTCAACAACCAATGCTATAAAATAATATTTATCAATTATTTTGCGTCTTCCTTTTCAGGAACGACAAAGATAGGAAAAATGATGAACGTAAACCGATTATATGCTTAATACACAAAATTTAATGACACACTTAATCCCGCATATTTTATTTGTTCATCATACGCAACTTAATTTGAGTCAATACCTTTTTTGTGTAAAGAGGAAATTCGCTGTTCATCATCCAACTGAAATAACCGGGCTGCTCGGTAAGTACCCTTTCCACGGAAATACCTTTGTTTTTACCAAAATTGAATATTTCTACGCCATTTTCGTCAAACACAATTCTTCCCACATAATCTACATTGTTATCGTACGACGAAAACTCGCTTAACTTTTGGATGTTGTTCACTATCGGAACAGATTTCGCTCCTCGGTTGTCCTCATATTCAACTCCGTCGTACACTTTAAGTTGTGCTTTTAGCACTTCGTATGTGGCTTTGGTGTCGGCCATGGCACTATGTGCATCTACCAGTTCCTGGTTACAGTAAAATTTATAGGCAGCAGCTAAGGTCCGTTTTTCCATTTTGTGAAAAATAGCCTGAACATCTACTGACTTGTGTTTTTTTAGATCAATGTCAACATTGGCTCGCTCAAACTCTTCGGCTAACAGCGGAATATCGAAACGGTTCGAATTAAACCCACTCAGATCGCAGCCTTCCAAGAATTTCGACAGCG
>CAJDXF010000011.1_pt1 | contig 23003 bp, 36 predicted proteins | sample 7391791 | NCBI WGS metagenome assembly CAJDXF01 (sample SAMEA7055712, study PRJEB34461) | soil metagenome | biome: terrestrial ecosystem; feature: Peninsula; material: soil | place: Antarctica | collected 2016 | reverse complement strand
TCCAAATGTAGTGCTCAACGAAAAGCCGTCTAAAAAGCTTGCTTCCAATCTGGTATTACCGCTAAACTGGTTATTTCCCTGTGTAACCACATCATGAGTGCTTGAGCCCACAGCGTTGGTTAACGATGCAAAACGGCGTGTCCCATAAGTTCCATCTCCATAGTCAAAAATGGAGTTGCCTTTAAAAATCGGATCAGGCACTTTTTTCCCTTCTTTATCGTGTGCATAAACCGGATAAATAGGAGGCATATTGGCTACAAACCAAAACCCATTATTTGAATCCGAGTCTTGTCCACCGGCGAAATTAGATTCTGATCTCATGAAACTCATGTTTGCCGTTCCTTTTAGCCAGGGCTTAACATTATGCTCTACATTGGCACGTCCTGTAAAACGTTGATAGTCTGAATTAAGGTAGTAACCCTGATCGTCGAGTATAGTTACCGAGGTAAAATAGCGTGTGTCCTCGTTTCCTCCGCTAAGGCGAACGCTCGCTTCAGTTCTTTTTGCATCTTGAAATAATGCATCCCTCCAAGGTTCTGGGGTATATCTCCGGTTGATTCCTAAATTAAACTTACCGGTAGAAGGATCGATTAATTCAGCTCCGTCTTTTTCCCACATATTATAGTAAGGATCGAAACCAGGAGACCCGGAATCAGGACTAAACAAATAAGAATTTGCATATTTAACCGGATCCGGATTGCCCCTGAGAAGCCCTCTCGTTTTGAGAGCACTCCAGGATGTTTCAACAAAACTTTCAGGTTCGGTAAAAACATCGTAATCAGGCAAGAACCTGATGTTCATACCATGTTTTACATCTACCTCGATTTTACCTTCACCGCTAGCCCCTTGTTTTGTGGTTATAATAACAACACCATTTGCTCCCCTCGAACCATAAATTGCAGTTGCAGCAGCATCTTTCAAAATAGAAGTAGATTGAATGTCGGAAGGGGCAATGGAGTTAATATCTCCTTGCAATGGAATTCCGTCAACCACATACAATGGGTTTCTGCTTCCATTAATAGAACCAATTCCCCTAATGCGTATTTCGGCACTGGAACCTGGCTGACCATTATTATTGATTACCTGAACCCCAGCTACCTCGCCGGCAAGTGCCTGAGAAATATTTGAAACGTTTTTCGATTCAAGCTTTGCACCATCTATCTGTACGGCAGTACCGGTAAATGATTGCTTGGTTGCTGTACCATAAGCCACAACCATCACTTCGTCCATACCAATGAAATCCGATTCCATTTGAACATTTATGGTTGTTTTTCCATCATTTTTTGCTGCTACCGTTTTCATCCCAACAAAGGAGAAAGATATAGTTTCAGCATCTGTTGGCACAGACAGTTTGTAAAAACCATCGAGATTAGTAATGGTTCCTAATGTGGTACCTTTTATGGCTACCGAAACTCCCGGTATAGGGGTACCATCGTCCGCAGATGTAACCGTCCCGCTTACATCCCTGGTCTGTGCATTGGCTACCAACGTCCCCATGAAAAGGAATATCGATAAAAAAAATGCAATTTTTTTCATAGAAAGTGTTTTAATAATTAAATAAATTGTTTGTATGATAATATTGATAATAATGCAACTTGCAAGTTCAAAACCTGAACCCACACATTACTGTTTTGCTCTGATTACCTCCCCTTTAAAATGTTAATATTTGATATTTAACGGCACAAAACTATTAAAACATTTGAATTTAAGTTAAAAAAGTTTTAAAAAAGAAGCCTGAACTTTATGATTTTAGCTTATTTAGAAAGATTAAAAATTCAAGTAATACTTAAAAATTGCTAAAACGGGGGCATTATTTTAGTGTTATTGGTACTTTTGCCGTTTAAAACAACAAATAAAATGAAACAAGTCGAAATATTTTGTCATAATACAAATTCAAGTCATTTTTACCCTTTAGGTACTTCTCTACTTGAAATCAGCAAAAGTTTGGATATTCAACTCAAAAATGTGGTTTGCGGAGCCATCGTTAATAATCAGGTAAAGGAGTTGTCGTTTTGCTTGGTTAAACCAAAACAAATTGAGTTTTTTGATGTTTCGCATCCCGACGGAGTAAGGCTGTACATTCGCAGTCTGATTTTTGTGCTGTATGCTGCTATTAAACAAGTTTTTCCGCACGTAACGCTTCAAGTTCAAAACGGAATTTCCAATGGCTATTATTGTGAATTGCATGGTCTGGATCGTACCGTTTCCAGCTCGGATATAGCTGCAATCATGGAAGAAATGAAGGGGATAGTAGCGCGGGATGTCCCTTTTATTAAAAAAAGTCTCCTGACTACCGAGGTGGTTGATTTGTTAATGGTTCAAGGTTTGGAGCAAAAAGCACGTTTATTCGAGCAACAAGGGCGGCTTTATTCGGGTTTGTATTTTTTGAACGGCTTAGGAAATTTCTTTTACGGGCATTTGTTGCCCTCCACGGGTTACTTAACCCATTTTGGGCTTGTAAAGTATTTCAACGGCGTTTTACTTCGGATCCCAAAGCGGAAAAACGTTAACAAGCTTAGAAACGTGATCAAATTAAAGAAGCTCTTCGATATTTTTCAGGAACAAAAAGATTGGGCTGAAATTCTCAACGTATCTACTATTGGCAGCCTTAACGAATTTGGTATGAATAGCCGTGGAGGTGATATAATTAAAATATCGGAAGCTTTGCACGAAAAGAAAATTGCAGAAATAGCCAATGTTATTCACGCGCGCAACAGCGATATTAAAGTGGTACTCGTAGCCGGGCCATCCGCTTCGGGTAAAACCACCTTCAGCAAACGTCTCGGTGTGCAATTATCCGTAAATGGTTTGAGGCCTTATCAGATTTCGTTAGACGACTATTTTGTGAATCGCGATAAAACCCCGCTTGACGAATTCGGAGAATACGATTTTGAAGCGCTCGAGGCGATTGATGTGGAATATTTCAACCGGCAGTTGCTCGAACTCATGGAAGGTAAAGAAGTGGAATTGCCTAAATTCGATTTCCACCTCGGGATCCGTTTAGAAGGTGGTAAGAAACTGAAATTATTACCGGGTGATATTCTGGTGGTGGAAGGAATTCACGGAATGAATCCTAATTTATTAACCCATGTCGAAAATGAGAATACCTATAAAGTATTTATTTCTGCACTCACGCAAATTTCGTTTGATGAACACACACACATTTCAACAGCCGACAACCGTTTGATACGCCGTATGATCCGCGATAGCACATATCGGGGCTATCCCGCGTGGGAAACCATAAAACGGTGGCCATCGGTTCGCAGGGGTGAAGAAAAAAATGTATTCCCCTACCAGGAAAATGCCGATGTGATGTTTAACTCTGCTACCCTTTACGAACTTGCTGTGTTAAAAAAATATGCAGAGCCGTTGTTAGAGCAAGTAGCAGAAAACCGTGATGAATATAGCGAGGCCACACGCCTGATTAAATTTCTTTCCTATTTCCGGCCCATCGACGATTTTGAGATTCCTCCGACTTCACTCTTGCGCGAGTTTCTGGGCGGAAGCAGTTTCTTGTATTAAGTGATCTTAACCTTCAGAAAAAAAAGCTATAAACATGCGACTGTTTATAGATTTTTTATACTTTTGCCAGCCGTTTAAAGGGAGTGATATGTATTTTTCACTACGGAACGTATTGTTTTTAAGGATTTTTGCATACTTTTGCAATCCATTTTTTAGAAGATTATTAACTATATAAAACAGGTGTTTATGCCAACGATTCAACAATTGGTTAGGAAAGGAAGACAAAGTAAAGTTGAGAACAGTAAATCTCCGGCTTTAGATTCATGCCCACAACGTCGTGGAGTATGTGTTCGGGTTTATACAACTACACCTAAAAAACCAAACTCTGCCATGCGCAAAGTGGCGAGGGTAAGGTTAACAAACGGTAAAGAGGTGAATGCCTATATTCCGGGAGAAGGTCACAACCTTCAGGAGCACTCGATTGTGCTTGTTCGCGGAGGCAGGGTGAAAGATCTTCCGGGTGTTCGCTACCACTTGGTTCGCGGTGCACTCGATACAGCAGGTGTTGAAGGACGTTTGCAACGTCGTTCGAAATATGGTGCGAAAAAACCGAAAGTAAAGAAATAAAAAATAAGAGTTAAAACCGTTATTTCAGTGGTTTGGTTGAGTAAGTAATTCCTTCAGATGTCTTCCGGGGAAAAGCTGAAGACCGCCTTAGGGCAGCCAATTTAGATAACACTAAAAAAAACAAAATGAGAAAGTCGAAACCAAAGAAAAGACATTTACTGCCGGACCCAAAGTTCAACGATACTTTGGTAACCCGGTTTGTCAACGACCTAATGGTTGATGGTAAAAAATCAACCGCCTACAGCGTTTTCTACGATGCTTTAACTATGGTAGAAAAAAGGGTAAAAGATACCGAACTTTCACCCCTTGAAGTATGGAAAAAGGCATTAGAAAACATTACTCCGGCAGTTGAAGTGAAAAGCCGCCGTGTGGGAGGAGCAACCTTCCAGGTTCCAATGGAAATCAGGAACGAAAGAAAAGAATCAATTAGTATTAAAAACATGATCCTCTTCTCCCGCAAAAGATCAGGCAAATCAATGGCCGATAAATTGTCGGCAGAAATTGTTGCTGCGTTTAATGAAGAGGGTGGTGCCTTCAAAAAGAAAGAAGACACCCACAGAATGGCCGAAGCAAACCGTGCATTCGCACATTTCAGATTCTAGCTTAGCGTAACTTCGTTTGGTGGATAGAGTTGAAAGGAAATTAGGATTAGAAAAAAGAAGAATGGCTAAGCAAGATTTAAAATATACTAGAAATATAGGTATCATGGCCCACATTGATGCGGGCAAAACCACTACATCGGAACGTATATTATATTATACGGGCGTAACTCATCGTCTTGGTGAAGTTCACGACGGAGCTGCAACGATGGACTGGATGGAGCAGGAACAAGAGCGGGGGATTACAATTAGCTCTGCTGCAACTACGACATTCTGGAAATATAAAGACATTAATCACAAAATTAATATTATCGATACCCCTGGTCACGTTGACTTCACCGTTGAAGTGGAACGTTCGTTGCGGGTACTCGATGGAAGCGTTGCGCTTTTCTGTGCCGTTGGAGGCGTTGAAGCACAATCGGAAACCGTTTGGCACCAGGCCGATAAGTACGGTGTACCACGTATAGCTTTCGTAAATAAAATGGACCGATCAGGCGCCGATTTCTTTAAGGTCTACAACGATGTTAAAGAAAAACTACGTGCCAATCCGGTGCCAGTTCAAATACCGATTGGGTCAGAAGAAAAATTTGAAGGCGTAGTCGACCTTGTTGAAATGAAGGCCGTTCGCTGGTTCGAAGACCCGGTGATAGGAACTACTTACAGGCTGGAAGAAATACCTGCCGAACTGGTTGAGCAAGCCGAAGAGTGGAGAGGTAAATTAGTGGAGTCAGTAGCCGAAGTTGACGATGCACTCTTAGAACGTTACTTCGATGATCCGGAGTCAATCACTAAAGATGAATTGCTGGATGTTATCCGACGTGCAACGATAAAGGGAGTTATTATTCCCATGATGTGCGGCTCTTCGTTCAAAAATAAAGGTGTACAACGTTTGCTTGATGCAATATGTGCATTTTTGCCCAACCCGCTTGACTCAGGCGAAGTAGTGGGAATTAACCCCGATACCGATAAAGAAGAAAAGCGTACTGCCGATGTTGGACAACCTTTGACGGCACTGGCGTTTAAAATTGCTACCGATCCCTTTGTAGGTCGTTTGGCATACATCCGGGTTTATTCCGGAACACTAGAAGCAGGTTCTCAGGTATTGAATACGCGTACCGGGAAAAAGGAACGTATTTCAAGGTTATACCAAATGCATTCCAACAAACAAAATCCAAAAGATTTTATTGATGCGGGTGACATTTGTGCTGCAGTTGGCTTCAAAGATATACGTACGGGAGATACGCTTTGCGATCCCAAACACCCGATTGTTTTGGAAAGTATAGATTTTCCGCAACCGGTAATCGGAGTTGCTATTGAGCCAAAATCGCAAAAAGACCTTGACCGTCTTGGAAACGGTCTGGCGAAACTTTCCGAAGAAGACCCAACCTTTCAGGTAAACACCGATCCGGATTCCGGACAAACTGTAATCCGTGGAATGGGCGAGCTTCACCTCGAAATTTTGGTTGACCGCTTGCGCCGCGAATTTAAAGTTGAATGTAACCAGGGTGCACCCCAGGTGGCCTATAAAGAAGCAATCAGTCAGGCTGTGGAACTTCGCGAAGTTTTCAAGAAACAAACCGGTGGTCGCGGTAAATTTGCCGATATCATTGTGAAAGTTGAACCTGCTGACGAAGGTGTTAAAGGATTGCAATTTGTGGATGCCGTAAAAGGTGGTCGTATTCCGAAAGAGTTTATCCCCTCGGTACAAAAAGGTTTTCAAGGAGCAATTTCCAATGGACCATTGGCAGGCTATCCAATCGATAGCTTAAAAGTCACTTTAATTGACGGATCGTTCCACCCTGTGGATTCCGACCAGTTGGCCTTCGAGATTTGTGCACGGCAGGCATTCAAAAGTGCTGCGTCAAAAGCAGGTCCTAAATTACTTGAACCGATCATGAAGCTCGAAATTGTTACGCCCGAAGAATACATGGGTGATATCATCGGCGACCTGAACCGCAGGCGCGGTGAAATCGGTGGCATGGAAAGCAGGGGGGGGGCAAAGGTGCTGTCAGCTAAGGTACCATTGTCAGAGCAATTTGGATACGTGACTGTGCTGCGTACACTTTCTTCGGGAAGGGCAACATCGTCAATGGAATTTAGCCACTACCAGGAAGTGCCACGTTCGCTGGCCGAAAAGGTATTGGATAATGTTAAAGGAAGAATTGATTTATTATAATAATTATAACAATTTCTCAAAATGAGTCAAAAGATCAGGATTAAGCTAAAATCGTACGATCACAATTTGGTTGACAAATCAGCAGAGAAAATCGTAAAAACGGTTAAATCCACAGGAGCTGTTGTGAGCGGTCCTATTCCGCTTCCTACACACCGCCGTGTATTTACTGTATTACGTTCAACCTTCGTAAATAAAAAATCGAGGGAACAATTTCAGCTGTCGTCATACAAACGATTGAGCTCAACCGCAAAAACAATCGACGCCTTAATGAAGCTGGAATTACCCAGTGGTGTTGAAGTAGAAATTAAAGTTTGATAACTAAAAAGTAGTCGAAAATGGCTGGTATTATTGGAAAAAAAATCGGAATGACATCCGTATTCAGTGTTGAGGGGAAAAACATCCCATGCACTGTGATCGAAGCCGGTCCTTGTGTAATCACACAGGTAAAGACCGAAGAAACCGACGGCTATGAGGCGCTACAACTTGCTTATGGTGACAAAAAGGAAAAGCACACCACAAAAGCTGAGTTCGGGCACTTTAAAAGAGCAGGGGTAACTCCCAAGCGGAAAGTAGTTGAGTTTAAGAACACCTACAAGGAAGAGTTTGTATTGGGACAGGAAATCGACGTAAGTATTTTTTCTGAAAATGATTACTTAGACGTAGTTGGTGTCTCAAAAGGGAAGGGTTTCCAGGGCGTTGTAAAACGTCATGGATTCGCAGGAGTTGGAGATGCTTCCCACGGGCAGCACAACCGCTTGCGCGCACCTGGATCAATTGGTGCGGCATCGTGGCCATCGCGCGTATTTAAAGGGATGAAAATGGCCGGGAGGCAGGGTGGCAGAAGTATTACCATCGAAAACCTGCTGGTATTAAAAATTGTTCCCGAAAAGAATTTAATAGTGGTGAAAGGTTCTGTTCCTGGCGCCATAGGTTCATACATATTATTAAGAAAACAATGGAACTGAGTGTACTGAATAAAGAAGGAAAGGATACCGGAAGGAAAGTCACTTTGGATGACCAGATTTTCGGGATTGAACCAAGCGACCACGCCATTTACCTCGACGTAAAACAATACATGGCACATCAACGCCAGGGAACGCACAAGACAAAAGAGCGCGCCGAAATAAGCGGAAGTACCCGTAAAATCAAGAAGCAAAAAGGAACCGGTACTGCACGCGCAGGTAGCATTAAATCACCTATATTCCGTGGGGGAGGTACAGTTTTTGGTCCACGCCCGCGTAATTACGATTTCAAGCTGAACAAAAAAGTGAAACAACTGGCAAGAAAATCTGCATTGACTTACAAAGCGATTGAAAATAGCATTGTGATAATTGAAGATTTTAACCTGGACGCTCCCAAAACGAAAGAAATGTTGACCTTGAAAACTAATCTGCAAATCGCTGATAAAAAGTCACTTTTCGTTTTACCAGTCGAAAATAATAACCTATATTTGTCCTCCAGAAATTTAAAGGACGTATCGGTCGTAACTGCTTCTGATTTAAATACTTACCAAGTACTAAATGCAACTGCTATCGTTATCTTGGAAGGTGCTATCGGAAGAATTGAGGAGTCGTTTAAACTTTAAGGGAATAAAGAAATGGATATTTTAGTAAAACCATTGGTAACCGAAAAAATGACTGCACAAGCCGAACGGTTTAACCGTTACGGTTTCGTGGTAGATCGCAGGGCAACAAAACCACAGATTAAAAAGGCTGTTGAAAGCCTTTACGATGTGACGGTTGAGTCCGTGAATACCATGATTTATGGCGGTAAAATGAAATCCAGATTCACCAAAGGAGGCGTAATCAGCGGTAAAACAAAATCGTACAAAAAAGCGATTGTTACGCTGAGTAAAGGTGAAAGTATTGACTTTTATAGTAATATATAGTATATAATGGCAGTAAGAAAATTAAATCCAGTAACTCCGGGTCAAAGGCACAAGATAATTGGAGCTTTTGATACCATTACTGCATCTACACCTGAAAAATCATTGTTGGAACCCATTCGGAGAACAGGGGGAAGGAACAACCAGGGCCGAATGACAATGAGGTATATAGGTGGGGGACACAAACGCAAATATCGTATTATCGACTTTAAACGCGATAAAGACGGTGTTGCGGCCGTAGTTGATTCCATTCAGTACGATCCAAACCGTACTGCCCGCATTGCACTTCTTCAATACGAAGATGGTGAGAAACGTTACATCGTTGCGCAGGAGTTGATCCTGAAATTGGAAATACACTACCCCTCGGCGAAATGCCTCTTGGTACTGTGGTACACAACATTGAACTATACCCCGGACAAGGGGGTGTTATGGCTCGTAGTGCAGGTGCTCACGCACAACTGACATCACGTGAAGGCAAATTCGTTATCCTGAAATTGCCTTCAGGCGAATCTCGTATGGTACTGACGTCCTGCAGGGCTACAGTAGGTACAGTTGGAAACACTCAACACAACCTCGAAAAATCGGGTAAAGCCGGTCGTTCAAGGTGGTTAGGCAGAAGACCGCGCGTACGCGGTGTGGTTATGAACCCGGTGGATCACCCAATGGGTGGTGGCGAAGGCCGTGCCTCTGGTGGACAACCACGCTCACGCAAAGGGCTTCTTTCGAAAGGGTTCAAAACCCGTTCAAAGAAGAAAGCTTCCAGCAAGTATATTGTAGAACGTAGGAAATAATAAAAAAGAGGAATAATTATGAGTCGTTCATTAAAAAAAGGGCCTTTTATCGATTTTAATATCGAAAGAAAAGTGTTGGATATGAATCAAACCAACAAAAAATCGGTATTGAAAACATGGGCCAGAGCATCAGTAATTTCTCCTGATTTTGTAGGCCATACTATAGCCGTACATAACGGAAACAAATTCATCCCGGTTTATATTACCGAAAACATGGTAGGACACCGCTTGGGCGAATTTGCACCAACACGTACATTCAGGGGGCATGCTGGTAATAAAAAGCGTTAAGGCATAATTGCATTAATTTTAAAAAGAAAAGACAATGGGTGCCAGAAAAAGACTAGCAGCTGAAAAAAGAAAAGAAGAAAAAAAGCAACAATATTTTGCTGTTTTGAAAAATTGCCCGACATCTCCACGGAAAATGAGGCTTATTGCCGATTTAATCCGGGGTATGGAGGTAAATAAAGCATTGGACGTGTTGAAATTCTCATCGAAAGAGGCGTCTGACAGGGTTGAAAAGCTTCTTCTTTCGGCCATTGCCAATTGGCAGGCCAAAAACGAAGGAGTTCGTTTAGAGGAAAGTGAGCTTTACGTTAAAACGATCATGGTAGATTCGGGCAGAATACTGAAACGGTTGAGGCCGGCTCCACAAGGCCGTGCGCACCGCATCAGAAAACGTTCGAACCACGTGACGATTTACGTGGACAAGAAGGAAAGTATTGTTGAAGGTAATCTTAATTCGTAATTCATGGGACAAAAAGTAAATCCGATTTCAAATCGTTTGGGATTCATTAAAGGATGGGACTCAAACTGGTACGGTGGTGACGATTATGGCGATAAACTGGTAGAAGACGCTAAAATCAGGGAATACCTGAACGCACGTCTGGCAAAAGCCAGTATTTCAAAAATCGTTATTGAACGTACTTTGAAGCTAATTACGATCACGGTTCATACTTCACGCCCCGGTATAATTATCGGTAAAGGCGGTACGGAGGTTGACAAGTTGAAAGAAGAATTAAAGAAAATTACGAACAAAGAAGTTCAGATCAATATTTTCGAGATTAAACGCCCTGAACTCGATGCCAAAATTGTTGCAGTAAACATTGCACGGCAAATCGAGGGTAAAATTGCTTACCGCAGGGCCACCAAAATGGCTATCGCATCCACCATGAGAATGGGTGCCGAAGGAATCAAAGTTCAGGTTTCAGGTCGTTTGAATGGTGCAGAAATGGCCCGTTCAGAAATGTACAAAGATGGCCGTACTCCCTTGCACACCTTGCGTGCTGACATCGATTATGCACTGGCTGAGGCACAAACCAAAACCGGTTTAATCGGTGTGAAAGTATGGATTTGTAAAGGAATGGTTTATGGAACCCGCGATCTTTCACCCAACTTTGGGCAGAAACCAGGTCGCGGCGGCAAAACCCCTCCATCTCAGGGACATGCAGGCGGCGGTAACCGTGGAAGAAGAAGAAAATAACGGTTTAACACTTAAAAATTAAGTAGGATGTTACAGCCAAAAAAGGTAAAATTTAGAAGAGTACAAAAGGGCCGGATGAAAGGTAATGCCGAACGAGGCAACCAATTGGCATTCGGATCATTTGGAATAAAGTCGTTGGATGAAGCGTGGCTCACGGGCCGCCAGATAGAAGCAGCAAGGGTTGCGGTTACTCGTCACATGCAACGTCAAGGTCAAATATGGATACGGATTTTCCCCGACAAACCTATTTCCAAAAAACCCGCCGAAGTTCGTATGGGTAAAGGGAAAGGTGCTCCTGAAGCATTTGTTGCCCCGATAACTCCGGGACGTATTATTATCGAAGCCGAAGGTGTGTCATTTGAAATGGCCAAAGAAGCTTTGAGATTAGCCGCCCAAAAGTTACCGATCAAAACAAAGTTTATTGTTAGACGTGATTATGTTGAAGAATAAAAATAGGTGAATAATGAAAACTTCTGAAATCAAAGAACTTACCGACAAAGAAATTGTCGAAAGATTACAGGTTGAAAAGGAAAACCTTGTTCGCCTTAAATTAAATCACGCCGTGTCTCCGCTCGAAAATCCGATGAAAATCAAGTACAGCAAACAGGACATCGCACGTTTAAAAACTATTCTTCGCGAAAGAGAATTAAACAACAACAAGAATTAATTCACGATGGAAGAGAATGAAGTGAGAAATCTCAGGAAAGAGAAAGTTGGGGTAGTGGTGAGCGATAAAATGGAAAAGTCAATTGTGGTGGCGGTAAAACGTAAATTAAAACACCCGATGTACGGCAAGTTTTTGAATCGCACATCCAAATTTCACGCCCATGACGAGGAAAATACCTGCAACATCGGTGATACAGTGCGGATAATGGAAACACGTCCACTCAGCAGAACCAAACGTTGGAGGTTAGTAGAAATAATTGAAAGAGCTAAGTAATCATGATACAACAAGAATCAAGATGTGCAGTAGCCGATAACAGCGGTGCGAAAACTGTTCTTTGTATTCGCGTATTAGGCGGTACAAGAAAACGTTATGCCTCTTTAGGTGACACCATTGTGGTTACTGTGAAAACAGCTATGCCGGGAAGCGAAGTGAAAAAAGGAACTGTATCGCGTGCTATTGTAGTTCGTACGAAAAAGGAAAACCGTCGTGCAGATGGCTCCTATATTCGTTTCGACGATAACGCGGTTGTGTTGCTTAATGCTACCAACGAAATGCGCGGAACACGTATCTTCGGACCCGTGGCCCGTGAACTGCGAGATAAGAATATGAAAATCATATCGCTCGCACCAGAAGTACTGTAAATTGTAAAAAGCAGAAAATGCAAAAAAAGTTACACATAAAAAAAGGTGACACTGTTGTTATGATTGCCGGGAACGACAAAGGGCAGAAAGGCCGCGTTCTCGAAATAATCAGAAAAACAGACAGAGCAATTGTAGAAGGTGTGAACATGATGAAAAAACATACCAAACCCAATGCAGAAAGTCCGCAGGGAGGTATCATCGAAAAAGAAGCACCCGTGCACATCTCCAACCTTATGCTGTTCGACGCTAAAAGCGGAAAACCAACACGCATCGGCAGGAGATTGAATGACCAAGGTAAATTAGTTCGTTTTTCCAAAAAATCCGGAGAGGAGATAAAGTAATGGCTTACGTACCAACTCTTAAAAAGAAATATCAGGAAGAAGTTATCCCTACCTTGAAAAAGGAGTTCGATTATTCTTCCGTGATGCAAGTTCCGAAATTAGAAAAAATTGTTTTGAACCAGGGTGTAGGGGCAGCAATCGCAGATAAGAAGCTGATTGACATTGCTACCACCGAAATGACCATGATTGCCGGCCAAAAAGCCGTACAAACCGTGTCAAAGAAAGACATCTCTAATTTCAAGCTTAGGAAAAAAATGCCTATTGGCGTGCGCGTTACATTGCGTCGCGACCAAATGTATGAATTCCTTGACCGCCTGATTGCAGTGGCACTGCCACGTATCCGCGACTTCCGCGGTATCGAAAGCAAAATGGACGGACGTGGAAACTACACACTCGGCGTTCCCGAACAAATCGTTTTTCCGGAAATCGTTCTGGATAAAGTGAGTAAAATTAACGGGATGAACATTACCTTCGTTACCACTGCAAAAACCGACGAAGAAGGTTTTGCATTGTTGAAAGAATTAGGTTTACCATTTAAAAACGTAAAAAAGAACTAAGTAATGGCTAAAGAATCACTGAAAGCCCGCGAGGTAAAGCGTGCCAAGTTGGTTGAGAAATATGCCGAAAAACGTGCCAGACTGAAGGAGGAAGGCGATTGGGTGGCTTTGCAAAAACTACCTAAAAACTCTTCAAGAGTGCGCTTGCACAATCGTTGCAGACTCACCGGAAGACCTAAAGGATATATGCGCCAATTCGGAATCAGCAGGATTAATTTCAGGGAAATGGCTTCGGCCGGTTTGATCCCCGGAGTTAAAAAAGCAAGTTGGTAATCGTTTAAAGAACTTGAAATAATGAGTAAAGTAACAGATCCAATAGCAGATTACCTGACAAGGGTAAGAAATGCAATTATGGCAAAACACCGTGTGGTGGACATCCCCGCATCGAATATGAAAAAAGAAATGACCAAAGTTCTGAAAGAAAAGGGGTACATTTTAAACTATAAATTCGAAGATGAGGTAGGATACCAGGGCAATATCAAAATTGCATTGAAATATCATCCCGAAACAAAAGTATCGGCAATAAAATCGTTGGAACGAATCAGTAAACCTGGCTTGCGCCAATACTGTGATTCTACCAATATTCCACGTGTGCTTAATGGTTTGGGGATTGCAATTATCTCCACTTCCCAAGGAATTATCACCGACAAGGAAGCAAAGGAGATGAAGATTGGTGGTGAAGTATTATGTCACGTGTATTAAAAAGGAGAAATCATGTCAAGAATAGGTAAATTACCCGTTACAGTTCCTGCAGAAGTCCAGGTTAAGGTGAGCGACGAAAATGTCATTACCGTAAAAGGTCCTCTTGGAGAATTGTATCAAAAAGTTGACCCTGTTATTCAGATGGCCGTCGAAAATGGTACCATTGAATTTAAAAGGGCAGGCGAATCAAAACGCGAAAAATCAATGCATGGTCTCTACCGCTCTCTGGTGAATAATATGGTAACCGGAGTTTCTAAAGGTTACGAAATTAAGTTGGAAATGGTGGGCGTAGGTTATAGGGCAGAAGTATTGCCTAATAATGTGCTCGATCTGGTATTAGGTTTTTCTCACCACGTTTTAATGCAACTTCCACCGGAAGTTAAAGTTGAAGCTAAATCCGACAAGAGAAGTAATCCAACGATTACACTGACCAGTAATGATAAACAATTAGTGGGACAAGTTGCTGCCAAAATCAGATCGTTCCGTAAACCGGAGCCATACAAAGGTAAAGGCGTTAAATTTGTCGGCGAAGTGTTGCGGCGAAAAGCTGGTAAAACAGCTTCGAAATAATTTTAAAAAATTAATCAGAATGGCATTAACAAAATTAAACAGGCGGAACAGGATAAGAAGACGTATCCGCACGATAGTGTCCGGTACCGCCGATCGCCCGCGAATGAGTGTGTTTAGAAGCAATAAGCAAATTTATACTCAACTAATAGACGACATTAATGGAACTACATTACTAATGGTATCGTCAAAAGCAAAAGAAATTGCTGCTGCGGAAGGCACAAAAACGGAAAAAGCCGGATTAGTGGGCAAATTGGCCGCCGAGAAAGCTTTGGCTGCCGGCATCACTTCGGTTGTGTTCGATAGAAACGGTTATTTGTACCACGGACGAGTTAAACAATTGGCTGACGCTGCCCGTGAAGGTGGCCTTAAATTCTAATAAATTATGGCGAAAATTAGCAATAAAGTAAAAACAAGCGACCTCGAATTAAAAGACAGGTTGGTAGCCATTAACCGCGTTACTAAAGTTACAAAAGGGGGACGTACATTTAGCTTCTCCGCAATTGTAGTGGTAGGAAACGAAGACGGAATTGTAGGCTGGGGACTTGGTAAAGCAAGCGAAGTAACAACAGCAATCTCAAAAGGTGTTGACGCAGCCAAGAAGAATCTGGTAAAAATACCAGTTATTCACGGAACTATTCCGCACCAGCAAACGGCCAGATATGGTGGCGCAAATGTGCTGTTGAAACCGGCTACTGCGGGTACAGGCGTGGTTGCAGGAGGTGCAATGCGTGCCGTACTTGAAAGTGTTGGAATCACGGATATTTTGGCAAAGTCAAAAGGTTCATCGAATCCACATAACCTGGTGAAAGCAACAATGGAGGCATTACTCGAATTGAGGGATGCATTTACGGTAGCCCAGCACAGAGGCGTGTCAATGGAAAAAGTATTTAAAGGATAATAGAATTATGGCTAAAATACAGATTACACAAGTAAAAAGTGCCATCGGCTCAACGAAGCGTCAAAAATTGACCCTCGAGGCATTGGGTTTGAAAAAACTACACCGGCCGGTTGTGCACGAAGCCAGTCCTCAAATTCTTGGCATGGTCAATAAAATGAGGCATTTAATTAGTGTTGAAGAAGTTAAATAATATTTCAAATAACTGAAATTATGAATTTAAGTAACTTACAACCTGCAGAAGGATCTACAAAAACCAGGAAACGGATTGGAAGGGGTCAGGGCTCAGGCCGTGGCGGCACTTCAACCCGTGGGCACAAAGGCCAAAAATCACGGTCGGGCTATTCCAGGAAAATTGGTTTTGAAGGTGGTCAGATGCCTTTGCAGCGCGTTGTTCCCAAATCAGGGTTCAAAAATATAAACCGGATTGAATACAAAGCTATCAATTTGGAAGTATTGCAACAATTAGCAGAAAAAGGAAACCTTACCGTTATCGATCAGGAATTGTTGATTGCAGCCGGGATCGTATCGAAAAGAGAAAGAATTAAAATTTTGGGTGACGGAGTATTAAGTGCAAAACTTGATGTGAAAGCACACGCCTTTTCGAAAAGCGCTAAAGAAGCAATAGAAAAAGTACAAGGAACCACTGAAATACTTTAAACCGTAATGAAACGATTTATAGAGACCCTAAAGAATATTTATAAGATTGAAGATCTTAGATTACGTATCGGAACAACCCTGTTCCTCCTGTTAATTTACAGGTTGGGATCGTTTGTTTCGCTCCCGGGAATTGATCCGGCTCAGTTGCAAAATCTGAAGTCACAGACTTCCGATGGCCTGCTGGGTTTGATCAACATGTTCTCGGGTGGTGCATTTTCTCAAGCTTCCATCTTTGCTTTAGGAATTATGCCGTATATATCCGCCTCAATCGTGATCCAGTTAATGGGAATCGCGGTGCCCTACTTCCAGAGGTTGCAGAAAGAGGGTGAGTCGGGTAGAAGGAAGATCAATCAGATTACGCGTTATTTAACCGTACTGATTTTGATTCCGCAAGCATCGGCATATCTTGCCAATCTACATGCTCAGTTGCCGGATTCAGCGTTTGCAATGTCAGGGGTATGGTTTAACCTTCCCTCCATTGTTATTCTTACTGCCGGGTCGATGTTCGTTCTTTGGTTGGGCGAACGTATTACCGATAAGGGCATCGGTAACGGTATTTCGCTGATCATCATGATTGGTATTATTGCCCGTTTGCCGCAGGCTATAGTGCAGGAATTTGCTTCCCGCATCACGCAGCAAGGCGGTGGATTGGTGATGTTCCTGATTGAGTTTGTTATTTTATTTTTGGTTTTCATGGCATCCATCCTTTTGGTTCAGGGAACCCGCAGGATTCCGGTGCAGTATGCAAAACGAATTGTTGGTAACAAACAATATGGTGGTGTACGTCAGTACATTCCTCTTAAAGTTAACGCGGCAGGAGTTATGCCCATCATTTTTGCTCAGGCAATAATGATGGTTCCTATTACAATTGTTGGCGTTGCTAATTCTGAAAATCTTCGTGGTGTTTCGGCTGCTCTTACCGACATTACCGGGGTTTGGTACAATTTAACGCAGTTCCTTTTGGTTGTGGCATTCACCTATTTTTATACGGCGATAACCATCAACCCAACGCAAATGGCCGAAGACATGAAAAAGAATGGCGGTTTCATACCAGGTGTTAAACCGGGAAAACGAACCGTTGAATTTTTGGATGATGTCATGTCGAAGATAACCTTGCCAGGTTCCATATTTTTGGGCATAGTAACCATTCTTCCCGCATTTGCCATGTTAATCGGAATCAACCATTCGTTTGCACTGTTTTACGGGGGAACGTCACTGTTGATTTTAGTGGGAGTTGTGTTAGATACTTTGCAACAAATTGAAAGCCACCTGTTGATGCGCCATTACGACGGTTTGATGAAATCAGGCCGGATCAAGGGTCGTCCGGGTGTAATGTAATAACAAATGTAGCGCAAACCACTTAATTTTATTTAAAGGATTAATTGATTTTTTATGGCAAAACAGTCTTCTATAGAACAAGATGGAACGATAATAGAAGCATTATCGAATGCAATGTTTCGCGTTGAACTGGAAAACGGGCACGTAATTACGGGCCATATTTCTGGTAAAATGAGGATGCATTATATTAAGATTTTGCCAGGTGATAAGGTGAAGGTGGAAATGTCGCCCTACGATTTGACAAAAGGTAGAATTACATTTAGGTATAAAAACTAAAGATTGTAAAAATGAAAACTCGTGTTTCAATTAAAAAGCGTAGCGCCGATTGCAAAATCATACGCAGAAAAGGGCGCTTATATGTGATTAATAAAAAGAACCCTAAGTTTAAACAACGCCAGGGGTAGCGATAATCTGAAAAATTAAAATTTATGGCACGTATAGTTGGTGTTGATATTCCAAACAATAAAAGAGGTGAGGTTGCCCTTACCTATATCTACGGGGTTGGCCGTAGCAGGGCAAACACTGTGCTTGCAAAAGCAGGGGTCGATAGAAACTTAAAGGTACAAGAGTGGAACGACGACCAGTTTACAGCAATTCGTCAAGCAATTAACGAAAGCTTTAAAGTGGAAGGAGAGTTACGCTCCGAAGTTCAAATGAACATTAAACGGTTAATGGATATCGGTTGTTACCGTGGCATTCGCCATCGTATCGGTTTACCGGTACGTGGGCAAAGCACAAAAAACAACGCCCGTACCCGAAAAGGAAAACGTAAAACTGTTGCCAATAAGAAAATGGCCACTAAATAAGGAATTTGAATTATGGCAAAAAAGACAGGATCAAGCAAAAAAAGAGTCGTTGTTGTTGAGGCTAACGGAATGGGCCATGTCCACTCTTCTTTCAACAACATCATCGTAACGCTGACTAACATGAATGGCGAAGTCATTTCATGGTCGTCGGCAGGGAAAAAGGGATTTCGCGGATCTAAAAAAAATACTCCTTATGCTGCGCAAGTGGCTTCTGAAGAGTGTTCAAAAACCGCTTATGACCTTGGCCTCCGCAAAGTGAAAGTGTACGTGAAAGGACCGGGCAACGGTCGCGAATCGGCAATTAGAGCAATGGCTACTATGGGCTTGCAGGTGACCGAAATAGTTGACGTGACGCCACTGCCACACAATGGGTGTCGTCCCGCGAAAAGAAGACGTGTATAATATTTTTAAACGAAAAGGAAATGGCAAGATATATTGGACCAAAATCTAAAATTGCACGTAAATTCGGCGAACCGATCTACGGCCCCGATAAAGTATTCGAACATAAAAACTACCCTCCGGGGATGCACGGTTTAACTTCGAAAAGAAGAAAAAAATCGGAATACGGGACACAATTGAAAGAAAAGCAAAAAGCAAAATACACCTATGGCGTATTGGAAAAACAATTCCGGGGGCTCTTTAAAAAAGCTTTGGCATCGAAAGATGTTACCGGTGAAGTGTTGTTGCAGCTTCTTGAATCGAGACTGGACAACGTGGTTTTTCGCCTCGGTATAGCTAAAACACGGGCTGCGGCCCGTCAGTTTGTAACACACAAACACATTGTAGTCAACGGAAATGTTGTAAATATTCCATCATATCTGGTTAAAGCTGGCGACGTTGTAGGAGTCAGGGAAAAATCAAAATCGATGGAGGAAATTACAGACTCATTACATTCGCGCAGGAGCACTCGATATGCATGGTTGGAATGGGCCGACGACCAAATGGCCGGCAAATTCCTGAACCGTCCTGAACGTGAGGAAATACCAGAAAACATTAAAGAGCAACTAATCGTAGAGTTGTATTCAAAATAATAATTTTATTGAGGTCATTATGGCAATATTAGCATTCCAAAAGCCTGACAAGGTGATTATGTTAGAATCCGATGATAAAATCGGAAAATTCGAGTTTCGTCCATTGGAACCGGGTTACGGTATTACAATCGGTAACGCTTTACGTCGAATCTTGCTTTCATCGCTGGAAGGGTATGCAATCACAACAGTTAAAATCGAAGGTGTTGACCACGAATTTTCTACGATTAAAGGCGTAATTGAAGACGTTACGGATATTATCCTTAATCTGAAACAGGTTCGGTTCAAAAATGAGGTCGATGATTTTGATAGCGAAAAGGTTACCGTAAATATCACCGGGCAGGAAGAATTCACTGCCGGCGACATTAACAAGTATATGACTGGGTTTAGGGTATTGAACCCTAAATTGGTAATATGCCGGATGGAGTCCGACGTGAAACTTCAAATGGAAATAACTATCGACAAAGGCCGTGGTTATGTTCCTGCAGTTGAAAACAAACCCGTTGAAGGCGAGTTTGGTATCATTGCAATCGACTCAATTTTTACTCCGATAAAATCTGTAAAATACGCTGTCGAAAATTTCAGGGTAGAACAAAAAACCGACTATGAAAAGTTGATTTTGGATATCTCGACTGATGGTTCTATCCTACCCAAAGATGCGTTGAAGGAAGCTGCCAAAATCCTCATTTACCATTTCATGTTGTTTTCCGATGAGAAAATAACTATCGACTCCGACGAGAAATTCGCAAACGAAGAATTCGACGAGGAAGTGTTGCACATGCGTCAGCTGCTGAAAACCAAACTGGTTGATCTGGATTTGTCTGTGCGTGCATTGAATTGCTTGAAAGCTGCCGACGTGGATTCCTTGGGCGATCTGGTAACTTACAACCGGAATGATCTGCTTAAATTCAGAAATTTTGGTAAAAAATCGCTGACCGAATTGGACGATTTGCTGGACACTATGGGGTTGAACTTTGGAATGGATATATCAAAGTATAAATTGGATAAGGAATAATACGCAAATGAGACATAACAAAAAATTCAATCATTTAGGACGAAAAAGTGCACATCGGAAAGCGATGTTGGCAAATATGGCCAGTTCCCTTATCGTTCATAAGAGAATATCCACCACACTTGCCAAAGCAAAAGCATTGCGCATGTACGTGGAACCTTTGATTACAAAATCAAAAAGCGATACAACACATTCACGTCGGGTAGTATTTAGTTACTTACAAGACAAAGAAGCCGTTTCGGAACTTTTCCGTGATGTTTCCGAAAAAGTAGCTGACCGCCCAGGAGGATACACCCGTATTTTAAAAACGGGTAACCGTTTAGGAGATAATGCTGAAATGTGCATCATCGAGCTGGTGGACTTCAACGAGGCTATGTTAGCTGCAAAAGCAGAAGCTGCTGCACCGAAAAAACGTCGTTCACGTCGTGGTGGTTCAAAAGCTGAAGCTGTTGCTCCTGTTGTTGAAACTAAGAAAAGCAAACCGGCAAAAGCAGAGAAGCCTGCAGAAGTAACCGAAGAGGTTGTTAAAGAAGATATCGTTGAGAATGTTAAAGCATCTGATGAAGAGCCGAAAGCTGAAGAAACGGAATCAAGCGAAGAAAAGAAAGAAGAATAGTATTTTCTTGAGAAATATACAAAAAGCCGGACTTAGCAGTCCGGCTTTTTGTTTTGGAGATAATCAAGCTTTTTGTCTGGATTTGCGAATTTGTATTAGTGTCTGATTCAAAGTAGCTAATTCAGCAGTTCCTCTATCGTAACCATTTTTTCTTCCATCACAATGTTTCCGTCAATCCAGTGGATTTTAGTCCCCCGTTTTTCCATTCCACGGAACCATGTCATTTGTCGCTTGGCAAATTGATGGATGGCAATTTCGAGTTGGCTGAACATTTCATCGTAAGATAAATCTCCTGTTAAATGCAAAGTCAGGTATTTGTATTCCAGTCCGTAATAGATAAGCTGATTTGGTGTTAAACCGGAATCGAGAAGGGTTTGTACTTCCTCTAGCATCCCTTCTTCCAGTCGTTGTTTTAAACGCGACGTAATCCTTTGTCGGCGAATTTCACGATCAAGTTGAATGCCGATATTCAGACTGTTTATTTCGGGCATTTCAGAATTGAATTCTCCATATTCAGCATAATATTTTTCAATTTCGATGGCACGAATAGCACGGCGGTCGGTTTCTACGTCCGTGTGGTTGTGAAGTTTGGGCTTTAAATCATGCAACATCGAAGTTAATTCTTCTAAGCTTTTGCCAGCCAACTGCTTTCGTAATTCCTTGTTTGGCGGAACTTCAATTAAACGATAGTTTTTCAACACGGCTTCAATGTACAAACCGCTTCCTCCGCACAAAACGGGAAATTTATCGCGGGAATGAATTTCATTAAAAACCCTGATAAAATCGGTTTGAAAACGGTATACATTGTAATGTGCACCGGCATTTTCCACATCAACCAAATGCGACGGGATTTCAACTCCGTCAACAAAATAATCGGCGTAATCTTTTCCAGTTCCTAAATCCATTCCGCGATACACCTGCCGAGAATCAGCCGAGATCACTTCACCGTTTAATCGTGCAGCCAGGTGTGCAGCAACGGCGGTTTTTCCGGCAGCGGTTGGTCCTAAAATGGTAACCACATTGTATTTTTTGTGCTTCGTGTTCATATTCGCCGCAAAACTACTCAATAATTATTTCTTACTCCAGCACATTATAAACTTTGCCAGCTCAACTTCAAACCAATATTATTACCGTTATGCCGGTTTCTTTTAATGAATCAGGTATATTTGACAAAAAAACGACATGAGAGCAGATTTAATTTTTGGGATCTTTTTATTTCTGTTTTTTACTTCGTGCCAAAAATCCTATAAAGAGTTTGGCGACCAGCATGTTATTGTCTTTGACAAGGAATTGATGCAGTTTCTTCCGGATGATTACAAATCGACCGAAGCAAACGAAAAACAAATTATCCGTTTAGCTAGTGGGCGAATTTTACTGAAAAAAATTACTATACCCGATTTTCAGCGGACAACCAGAGCGAGTGTGAAAGTCATTCTGGCTTCGGCTGGTGACCGCTGGGATTCATTCTGGCTTCGGCTGGTGACCGCTGGGATAAAGCGGGATCGGCTTTTGTTTTGCCAAAAAAATCGATAAAAAATCTATTAACGATCTCAACGGGAGAGCATGAATTTCCGGTTTACACCAGCGATGAAAATAAATTCCCGGGAATTGCAATTGGAGAGGATTATTTTCCCACGCTGGAACTGCTGCGTTTTATGACTCCGTTTGGTGTTGGCGCATACAGCGATTCAGTTGATTTTAAACATCGCAAACCTGTTTATATTCCGAAATGGGAAACTGAAGTGGTTTGGGAACGGGATGTTACACCTCTGATTTCGGAATTAGAAGGCGAAGTTTACGTTGGGGTTTGGATTGATACCTGGACAAAAGAGGGCTACAAAATAAGCATGGAGTTGGATTTCGATGAAAGTGAATTGGAATTCGACAGACAAAAACAAACTTCCGTTTTGCCGCTGCTGAACACCATAGCTTATATGGGGCCAATCGGGAACAGTAATTTGTTTTATCAAAACGAAGTAAGTGTGAACTTCAATATTCCGGCAGATGCTGTAAATCCTGTGCTCTATTATACTACCACCGGACATGGTGGCCATTCGGGCGGCGATGAATTTGTAAAACAGCAAAATTTAGTAAAATTGGACGGAAACACGGTTCTCGATTTCGTTCCCTGGCGTGACGATTGTGCATCG
>CAJDXF010000008.1_pt1 | contig 26082 bp, 25 predicted proteins | sample 7391791 | NCBI WGS metagenome assembly CAJDXF01 (sample SAMEA7055712, study PRJEB34461) | soil metagenome | biome: terrestrial ecosystem; feature: Peninsula; material: soil | place: Antarctica | collected 2016 | reverse complement strand
GTTTACGATATTAACACTTATGTAGGTTCGGATACCTATTCCATGAAATCCACGTTTTTGGATTTTCCTCTTTTGCTGAAATACAAAGCCCGGCGGATTAACAATGACCGGCCATACATTATTGCTGGTTCGGCCTATCGAATCGATATTTCGCGAACAGCAAAGGAGGATCTGGTGAAACTTAATAGCAACGGGTTTTATGCTGAAATTGGTGCCGGCTGGGATCACTATTATCCTTTCTTCCGGTTTTCGGTGGAAGGGAAATTCAGTTTTGGTCTCAACGATCAACTGGGAAATGCCCCGTCATCCACACAGCGGCAATTCTACGCTCAGTCCATTAAAAGTTTACGCTCCAATATTTTTACTTTATCGTTCCATTTCGAATAAAACTGGTAAAGGTTTTTCGTTTAAATTCAGAAAGAATTATCGCGGTTGCTGTCGATACATTCAACGATTCGGCATGTTGCGTATTCGCTGAAAAGGACGGAATGTAAATTTTTCGATCGATTTTACTTTCCCACGCGGCATTAATTCCGTTTCCTTCGTTCCCAACCACCATAAGAGCTTTCGCAGGAAGCGTTTCCGAATAAATACTATTTCCTTCGAGATAGCCACCATAAACCGGGGCATTGGAAAGCCGGGCAATTTCTAGCAATTCGTTAAAGCCGATAGCAACAGGTTGAATTCTGCAAAATGAACCCATACTGGCCTGAATGGTTTTCGGATTAAAGGAATCGGCAGAATCAGGCGAACAGAATAACTGTTCTATTCCAAACCAGTCGCAAAGCCGGATGATTGTTCCCAGATTTCCGGGATCCTGAACTTCATCTAAAAAGATAGATAGATTATCGTTTAGGAGTTTAGGAATCTCTTTCTCCGGGGTAAGCTTGCAAATGGCCAGACTGTTTTGTGGGTTTTGCAACAGACTTGCTTTGCGAATCGCTTCTTTTCCGACCTCAATAATGCGTCTTGCATTTTTTGCGACGGATTCGTTCTGAAACAAAAAGTCGGACGTGGCATAGAGTTCTTCAACCACGAATTGGGAGGCTAAAACTTCAGCTACATTTTTATTGCCCTCAACAAGAAATAGTTGCTCTTTCAACCGGTGTTTTTTTGAACGAAGCGATTGTATTAGTTTTGTTTTATTTTTACTGATCATTTAGAATAAGCATCATCAAAAAGATATATTGCTCCAAAGTTACGCTTCTTAATAAAACACTTCGCTATTTTTGCGGCATAAAAGAATTTGAATTGGAGGGCAACAACCATATCGTTATTTTACGCACAACAAAACTGCTTGCTTTATTGGGGGTATTGTTTCTTTTTTCTTGTTCGCAGGTAAAGTTTGTACCTGAGAATAAATACCTGATCAGCAAAGTGGAAGTTGAAGTGGACAATCCTAAACTCAATAAAGAGAATGTGAAATCGTATGTCCGGCAGAAAGAAAATTATAAAATACTGGGTTTTATAAAATTTCACTTGTTTTTGTATAATCTGTCTTCAAAAGAGAAATCGGACGGTTGGTTTAAGCGGATTGGGGAACCGCCTCAAATTTACGACGAAGCTTTGTCGTTGCGTTCCGAAGATCAGTTGAAACAATATGCAAACAGCAAAGGGTATTTCAGGGCATCGGTGAACAGTTCGATTCAGTTTAAAGAAAAGAAACAGAAAGCATTGTTGAAATACACGCTCAACTCAGGAGAACAGTATAACATTAGAAAAATAAATTACCACATCAATGACTCGGCGCTACAAAAGCTGTATTTCGAAAACGCGCTAAAATCGCAAATAACGAACGGCGATCCTTTTGATATTGAAAAGCTCGAAAAGCATCAAATGGACATTGTGAAGCTTTTTAGAAACAACGGATATTATTACTTCTCGAAAGATGATATCAAATTTGTGGCGGACAGTTCAGCGTTTAACAGGCAAATTCTTCTCGATCTGATCATTCGGCCAGCTAAAAAAAGTCAAATCGATTCGGCAAAAATATTTCAACCCTTTTATCTCAACCATTTTTACTTTTCGGTATTGCCGGGCAACTCACCCGTGACTTTCGGCAGGGATTCAGTCGAAGTTTTTTCGGATACGCTGAATTGGGAAAACTCTACGGTGTATCAAAATAATCAGGTTCGCTATCCGCCGGCTTTGTTTAAACGCACCATGCAGTTACAAAAAGGATCCTTGTATAATAATTCGGCGGTGGAAAGTGCTTTTACTGCTTTTAATCGTTTGCGTCAGTTCCGTTTTGTCGATATCCAGTTCAGGGAATTTGCCTCACAGAATGACACAAATTTATTAGATGCCTATATTCGTCTTGCACCCATGAACAAACAGTCAACCGCGTTCGACGTAGAAGGAACAAATACTGCCGGAAATTTTGGTATGGCCGGGAACATTACTTATCAGCACCGGAATCTTTTCAGGGGAGCCGAAGTTTTTGAACTCAAATTCAGAGGTGCAGTAGAACGCTTGCAGCACCTGGTAGGTGAGAAAGCCAATTATTTCAATACCAGAGAATTTGGTCTGGAATCGAGCGTGATGATTCCTAAGCTGTTGGGGCCGGGAAATTTTATTGGGAATTTTGATAAATTTCTGCCTAAAACGGTCGTTACTATCGGCTACAACTACCAGATGAGGCCTGAATATACGCGTACCATCGGAAATTTGAAATTTGGTTACGATTGGAAATCGACAGAAGATATTCGTCACATATGGAATGTGTTTGATTACAACAAGGTGAAGGTTTATGAATTTGATCCCGATTTTATTGCGGGCATCAGGGATTTGTATATCCGAAGCAGTTTTACCGACCACTTGATTTTTGCTATGAATTATTCATTGATCTACAACAATCAGCGGGCAAGTAAGGTAAAAAATTATACATACGTGCGTTTCAACATCGAATCGTCAGGGAATCTTCTGTGGGCGCTTTCCGAAATAGCAAACAAGAATAAACAGCAGGAATTAGATTCGCTCGGGAATATTAATACCCAGTATTTTCAATTTTTCAATACGCGTTTCGCGCAATATATTAAGTCTGACATTGAGGTGAGCCATGGGCAAAAAATCGATGAATATAACTCGTTGGTGGGGCGTGCATTTTTGGGAGTGGGAATGCCTTACGGTAACTTTGATGTGCTGCCATTTGAGAAGAAATATTTCGCCGGTGGCGCAAACGGAATCAGAGCATGGCCGGTGCGTGCGCTTGGTCCGGGATCATACAAGGCATTGCCCGGGGATTACCCGAATCAAACCTCAGACATTAAAATAGAGGCAAACATTGAATATCGTTTTAAATTGATTGGTTTTATGGAAGGTGCATTTTTTCTGGACGCCGGGAATATATGGGCCGTTAATCAAAAGGATAACCGTGAAGGTGCAGTGTTCAAATTTAACCGGTTTTACAAACAAGTGGCCCTTGGAACCGGAGCCGGTTTACGATTCGACTTAAATTACTTTATCTTTCGCTTAGATCTTGGAATGAAACTGAGAGATCCTTCGGAACCCGTCGGGAAAGGTTGGATTATTGGAAACAGAAGTTATCATGGGAGCGACTTTAATTTAACGTTTGCTATTGGCTACCCGTTCTAAAAACTAAACTATCATTTGTAAGCTAACATTTCGCGATGGATTATTTTTTTGCATTTTTGCGATCGAAAAGTTTTAAAAGCAAACAAATATCAACATTCTTGTTGCAGTTTAATATTTTCCTGTATGCCAGATAACAATCAATCACGCGATACATTTAGTTCAAAATTTGGAGTAACTGCCGCCGCCGCTGGCTCAGCGGTTGGATTGGGCAATATCTGGAAATTTCCATATATCGCCGGAATTTATGGAGGAGCAGCCTTCCTGTTTGTTTATCTTGCGTTTATTCTTGCTATTGGATTGCCGGTTATGTTGTCCGAATTGGTTATCGGCAGAAGCTCGAAACGCAACGCTTTCGGAGCATTTAAAGTTCTTGCACCTGGAACACCATGGCGCTATATTGGTATTTTAGGGGTTAGCGCCGCATTTTTAATCCTTTCATTTTATGCGGTAGTTGCCGGTTGGAGCCTTCAGTATATATGGTTGTCGCTACAAAACGGATTTTCAACAAAGAGCCCTGAGGAAATAGGTATCCTATTTTCAACTCTCATCGAATCGCCAATTCGACCCGTTGCCTTGCAACTGGTCTTTATGCTATTAACGGGAGCCATTGTTATTGTAGGAATAAAAAGAGGGATTGAAAAATACAACAAAATACTGATGCCAATTTTAGTGCTCATCCTCATTGCATTATGTGTTAAATCAGTTTCACTCGCAGGCGCAAAAGCAGGTCTATTGTTCCTCTTTAAACCTGATTTTTCTAAACTCACCGGCGATGGGATTTTAAGCGCGCTTGGCCATGCTTTTTTTACCTTGAGCCTTGGAATGGGCACGCTAATCACTTACGGTTCGTATATTGATAAAGACATTAATTTGGTGCAAACAGTTATTAAAGTTACCGTTGCAGACACTGTTATTGCAATCTTGGCCGGAGTTGCTATTTTTCCAGCGGTGTTTGCGTTTGGAATTGAACCATCCGAAGGCCCGGGTTTAATATTTGTCACCTTGCCCAATGTATTTCATCAAATGCCTGGCGGATATATCTTTGCGGTATTGTTCTTTGTGCTGTTATCCGTCGCTGCATTAACTTCTTCCATTTCAATTTTAGAGGTGGTTGTTGCATATTTTATAGAAGAATTTAAAATGAACCGGAAATCAGCAACAGTTTTAGCAACGGTTTTAATCTCTGCGCTTGGTGTTCTTTGTTCGTTGTCCATGGGCGTGTTTTCCTCATACACTCTGTTTGGACTCAATTTCTTTGATATCATGGACTGGATTTCTGCCAACTTATTATTGCCTGTGGGTGGGATGTTTATCTCCATTTTTGTAGGATGGTACTTCGGCCGAAAAAAAGTACAAGCCGAAATAGCTATGGGTGGGAAACTCTCAGGTATTATGCTATCGGGATTTATGTTTTTGGTTAAATTTATTGCTCCTATTGCAATTGCAATTGTTTTGCTTTACAAAGTTGGGTTGTTGAATTTTGGATAAACTGAGAAGGTATGCCGAATCCCTTTAAAACAATAATCAATCAATATTTTCACTTTTCGAAAAAGGACAGAAACGCAATTCTGGTGCTGATTACTTTAATTTTGATTGTGGTTTCAGTGAATATAATACTTGACCACATTGAACCAAAATCGAAATACAATTATGTGGAATACGCGAAATTGTTCGACGAATTGGAGGCTGAACAATTTAAAACAGAAAGCCGCGGGCGCTCCTTGTTCTCATTCAATCCAAATACAATCGATTCTCTTTCGCTTGATTCGCTTTTAATTCCGATTCAGATAAAACGCAACATTCTTAATTATCGAAAAGCCGGTGGTAAATTCACGGATGTTTCGCAACTCAGAAAGATATATGGCATGAACGACAGTATTTTCACTGCCATCGAAAACTTTATAGAGATCCCGGAAACTAAGTGGCAAAAAACAGCTACTGATCCTCAGCCAGAAAAAATAATGACAGGATATTTTGATCCTAACGATGTTGATGTGGAAACACTTTTAAGTTTTGGATTTAATCGTTTCCAATCCAAGAATCTGATCAGCTATCGTGAAAGGGGCGGAGCTTTTCATACTAAAAACGATTTACTCAAAATATACGGTATCGATTCGTCCTTCTATTCTTCTATAGAAAAACACATTCAAATCAACCCCGTAAAAAGAAATGAAAAAGCAGCAGAAGTTGCTGTTCCGTTGGTTGAACTAAACAGTGCGGGCAAAAATGAATTAATTAGCTTAAATGGAATTGGTTCTGTTTTCGCTGAACGCATCATCAAATACCGAGACTTACTCGGTGGCTTCCATTCAAAACGCCAGTTGCTGGAAGTATATAATTTTCCAGAGGAAACATACATAGCAATTGAGAAAAACTTAACAGTTGATTCCATGCTGCTCAAACAAATTCGGATTAATTTCGTGGAATATGCTGAACTTTTGAGGCATCCGTATTTGGACAAAAAGCATGTGGAGGCAATACTTGCTCATCGTTCGCGCAACGGAGCATTTAAAAATCCGGAAGAACTGAAATTGCTTGCAGCGATTGACTCCTCAACCTTTGTGAAAATCAAGCCGTATGTTCTATGTCGTTAAAAAACCATAAATAGAATTCGTTCCGTTGGAGAAACAATTTATTTAAATTAAATTTGAATTGAATCGAATAATTTCTACATTTGCGCCTCAAAAATTTAAAGTTAATTAGAATATAATGATAATTATTCCGGTAAAAGAGGGCGAAAATATTGAACGCGCTTTGAAAAGGTTCAAAAGAAAATTCGAAAAAACAGGTGTAATAAAAGAATTGCGCGAACGCCAGAAATTCACGAAACCTTCCATTTTGAACAGGGAGAAGCGGAAAAAGGCAGCTTACGTGCAAGGTTTGCAACAGCAGGAAGACTAAATATTTAGGATTCCTGGTTTTTATGAAATAAATGACGTATCAGGAATCGTTTATTGATTATGTGCGATACGAGAAGAGATGTTCTCCTCACACTGTAACAGCATATAGAAGTGACCTTGACCAATTCGTGCAATTTTGCACTAATTCGGCCGAGGATTTTAATGTTGGGGCGGTCAATCGGAAGCAGTTGAGGAACTGGGTGGTGTGTCTAATGGAAAAGGATTTGTCATCGCGAACGGTCAACCGCAAAATAACGACAGTAAAATCTTTCTATAAATATTTGATGAAAGAGCAAATTGTTGAGATCAATCCTGCCGATAATCTAATTCTGCCAAAAATCAGAAAAAAGCTACCTTATTTTGTTGAAGCCAATAGTCTTCATCATTTACTTGACGACGGATATTTTTCAAATGATTTTAAGGGTGTCCGCGACAAATTGATTGTTAGCCTGCTGTATGGGACGGGAATACGTCTGGCTGAATTAATGACATTGAAAGACAGCGATTTTAACCGCAGTGATCAAACAATACGAGTGCTGGGTAAGAGGAAAAAGGAAAGGATTATTCCTTATCCCGAAGAAATCAACAAATTGTTAGACCTGTATGTTAGCTTTAGAAACGAAAGCATTTTGAGAGAGACGGATCGATTGTTAGTAACAGAAAAGGGCAAACCAATTTACGAGAAATTAGTCTATCGGGTAACAACAAATGCGCTCGGCAAAGTTACAAAACTGGAAAAAAGGAGCCCGCACGTATTGAGACATACCTACGCCACGCATTTATTAAACAATGGAGCCGACTTGAATGCTGTTAAAGAATTACTTGGGCACTCGAGTTTGGCCGCAACTCAAATTTATACACACACGACTTTTGAGAAACTTCATGATATTTATAAACAAGCCCACCCAAGGGGATAAAAAATTACAATTATGGAAGTGAAAATTTATTCGGAGCATTTTACCGCAGATGACAAATTGATTGAATTTGTGAACAAGAAAGTGAACAAACTGGAGACTTTCTTCGATGGAATCATTAGTGCTGACGTGGCCCTAAAAGTACTCAAACCTGAAGTTGCAAACAACAAAGTGTCCGAGATTAAACTTTCTATCCCTGCAAATGGCTATTTATTTGCAAAAAAGCAGGCGGATACGTTTGAAGAAGCAACTGATTTAGCTGTGGATGCTATTCGTAAGCAAATTGGCAAATACAAAGAAAAGCTCAAAAGTAAATAAAAGGTAAAATAGCATATTTTATATGCCGTATTTCAAAATAATATTTTTACATTTGCAAACCCAAAATTGGGACGTTCACGAAACAGTTGAATATAAAGTAGTTTGATCGGGAATACAGGTGTTTATTGAGTTTTCTGTGATAAAACGGGACAGCAAAAAATTCAAAAATAATTCCTTTTGTTGAAAACTAATCAAAACTTTAGCGGTTGTTTTTAGAAATTTTGAAGTTTAGCACGGCATTTTTGCGAAAATAATGTTTGCGGGAGTAGCTCAGTCGATAGAGCATTAGCCTTCCAAGCTAAGGGTCGCGGGTTTGAATCCCGTCTCCCGCTCATTTTTTTTGAGACTGGAGTTTAAGAGAAATATAACCTTAAACTCTTGTCTCATTATGTATTAAATGCCGGAGTAGCTCAGGGGTAGAGCGCATCCTTGGTAAGGATGAGGTCGCGAGTTCAATTCTCGCCTTCGGCTCAAATGATTTAAGAAAAATAAATAAATTAAAAATTAAAGTTATGGCTAAAGCACATTTTAACAGGGCAAAAGAACATGTCAATATTGGCACGATCGGTCACGTTGATCATGGAAAAACAACCCTAACGGCCGCCATTACTACGGTATTGGCCAAAAAAGGTTATTGTGAAATCAAATCGTTCGATTCAATCGACAACGCTCCCGAGGAAAAGGCAAGGGGTATAACCATTAACACTTCTCACGTAGAATATGAAACTGCAACCCGCCACTACGCTCACGTAGATTGTCCGGGTCACGCTGACTACGTTAAGAACATGGTTACCGGTGCTGCACAAATGGACGGCGCTATCATTGTAGTTGCTGCCACCGACGGTCCAATGCCTCAAACTCGTGAACATATCCTTTTGGCACGTCAGGTAAACGTACCTAAATTGGTTGTTTTCATGAACAAAGTGGATATGGTAGATGACGAAGAAATTTTGGAACTGGTTGAAATGGAAATCCGTGAATTATTGGAATTCTACGAATTCGACGGTGACAATACTCCGGTTATCCTGGGTTCTGCATTAGGTGCCTTGAACGGCGAAGAAAAATGGGAAGAGAAAGTTTTGGAACTGATGGAAGCTGTAGATACTTGGATTCCGCTACCTCCCCGCGATGTTGACAAACCATTCCTTATGCCGGTTGAAGACGTATTCTCGATCACAGGTCGTGGTACAGTTGCAACGGGGCGTATCGAAACAGGTAAAATTCATACCGGTGACGAATTGCAGTTAATTGGTTTAGGTGCAGAAGGTCGCAAAACCGTATGTACAGGAGTTGAAATGTTCCGCAAAATTCTGGACGATGGTCAGGCTGGCGATAACGTAGGCTTGCTGTTGCGCGGTGTTGATAAAACCGAAATCAAACGTGGGCAAATTTTGGCGAAACCGGGTTCAATCACCCCGCATACCAAATTCAATGCTGAGGTTTACGTTTTGAAAAAAGAAGAAGGTGGACGTCACACTCCGTTCCACAATAAATATCGTCCACAATTCTACTTGCGCACGCTCGACGTAACTGGAGAAATCCACTTGCCCGAAGGTCGCGAAATGGTTATGCCGGGCGACAACGTTTCAGTAATGGTTGAATTGATTTACCCGGTTGCTATCAACGTTGGTCTTCGTTTCGCAATCCGCGAAGGTGGACGTACCGTTGGTGCAGGACAGGTAACTGAAATTATAGAATAAGAACAATAGGAATTAGAAAATAAAGTCCCGGGCAGGCAGCTGTCCGGGACTAATTTGCGGATGATACTCAAAAAGGGAGTGGGTTTTAACAACAGCAAGTTCAATTCTTGCCTTCCGTGCAAATAACGATTATTAAAAATGAAATTTATAATCTACTTACAAGAGGCTTACGACGAACTTGTACACAAAGTAACGTGGCCAACTTGGAAAGAACTACAAAGTAGTGCTTTGGTTGTAATGGTTGCTTCCTTAATAATATCACTCGTAGTATTCGCGATGGACCTTACATTTAGGAACATCATGGATCTTGTTTATGGATTGTTTTATTAAATCAAAATCATTAGATCAATATGAGCGAAAATAGTAAAAAATGGTATGTTCTTCGGGCTATTGGAGGCAAGGAGAAGAAGGTTAAAGAATATATCGATAATGAAATCGCTGTTGGAGATTTAAAAGATTTTGTTAACCAGGTTCTTATTCCAACGGAAAAGGTATATCAAATCCGAAATGGTAAAAAAATCAGTAAGGAGAGAAACTTTTTTCCTGGATATATTTTAATCGAAGCGGCCTTGGTGGGTGAAGTTGCACACACACTGAGGAGTGTCCCAAATGTGATCGGATTCTTAGGCGACACCAAAGGTGGAGATCCGGTTCCTATGAGGGAGAATGAAGTAAACAGAATTCTGGGGAGAGTGGATCAGTTGGCTGAAACCTCTGAGGAATTGAACATACCATTCGTGGTAGGAGAAACGGTCAAAGTAGTCGATGGACCATTTAATTCTTTTGTCGGAACCATTGAAGAAATCAATGAAGAGAAGAAAAAGTTACAGGTAATGGTGAAGATTTTCGGACGTAAAACTCCTTTAGAACTTAGCTTCATGCAAGTGGAAAAGGAATAAAAACGCGTTAATATTTTATTATGGCGAAAGAAATTGCTGGATTAATTAAATTACAGATCAAAGGTGGTGCGGCTAACCCTTCACCACCGGTAGGACCGGCTTTGGGTTCCAAAGGGGTGAATATAATGCAATTCTGCAAACAGTTTAATGGTAGGACACAAGACCAGCCCGGTAAGGTGCTTCCTGTTATTATCACCGTTTATGCAGACAAGTCGTTTGACTTCATTATCAAACAACCTCCTGTGGCAATTCAATTGCTCGAAATAGCGAAAGCAAAAAAAGGATCGGCCGAACCGCACGTAGCAAAAGTGGGTTCGATCTCCTGGGCTCAGGTCAAACAAATTGCTGAAGGCAAAATGGTTGACATGAACTGCTTTACTATGGAAGCAGCAATGAAAATGGTAGCCGGAACTGCCAGAAGTATGGGAATTACTGTAAAAGGTGCTTCACCATTCAATAACTAAAAAATCTTATACGATGGGCAGAATTACGAAAAATAAAAAAGCTTCTCTGGAGAAATTCGAAAAGGGAAAAACGTACTCCATTGACGATGCTGCACAATTGGTAAAGGATATCACCTTTACAAAGTTCGACGCATCCGTTGATATCGACGTGAGGCTCGGAGTGGATCCAAGAAAAGCTAACCAGATGGTTAGAGGCGTAGTTTCTTTACCCCATGGAACTGGAAAGGAAATACGGGTACTGGCCATGGTTACTCCTGACAAAGAGCAGGAAGCCAAAGACGCCGGCGCCGATTTCGTTGGTCTCGATGATTACATCGAGAAAATTAAAGGCGGTTGGACGGATGTTGATGTGATTATCACCATGCCTCCGGTTATGGGGAAAGTTGGTCAGTTAGGACGTATTTTAGGCCCTCGTGGCTTAATGCCTAACCCCAAGAGCGGAACCGTAACTATGGAAGTGGGGAAAGCAGTCAGCGAAGTAAAACAAGGTAAAATCGATTTCAAAGTTGATAAATTCGGTATTGTGCATGCAGCAATCGGGAAGGTATCATTCACTCCTGATAAGATCAAAGAAAATGCGCTTGAATTTATCCATACGATTATGAAATTGAAACCTACAGCAGCAAAAGGTACATACGTTAAAAGTATCTACCTGTCCAGTACCATGAGCCCTGGTATTCAAATTGAAACCAAGTCAGTTGTCGAGACTAAAAATGTGTAAAAATGAAAAGTTCAGAAAAGAAAGTTATTATTAATAATTTACAGGAACAAGTTGATTCTTACAGCCATTTTTACCTGACTGACATTAGCGGTTTAAATGCTGAAAAAACCAGTGACCTAAGAAAACAATGTTTTAGCCAAGATGTAAAACTGGTTGTTGTTAAGAATACTCTACTACGTAAAGCTCTTGAAAGTTCCAACAAGAACGTTGAAGAAATTTACGAAGCGCTTAAGGGCAGTACATCGGTAATGTTTAGCGAGAACGCAAGCGTGCCTGCAAAATTGATCAAAAGTTTCAGTAAAAGACATAAAAAGCCGGTTTTAAAGGCTGCTTATGTTGAAGAATCGGTATATCTAGGCGCTGACCAACTGGAAGCGTTAATAGCCGTGAAGTCAAAAAACGAATTGATCGCAGATGTTATTGCCCTGTTGCAATCACCAATGAATACGTTGCTTTCGCAACTGAAATCGGGTGGTACTATTATCCACGGTGTTCTTGATACACTGAAAGAAAGAGAATAATTTTTAGAAATAATTAAATAAAAGTAAAATGGCAGATTTAAAACAGCTTGCAGAAGAGTTAGTTAACCTGACTGTAAAAGAGGTTAACGAATTAGCTGGAATTCTGAAAGACGAATATGGTATTGAACCGGCTGCTGCTGCAGTAGCAGTTGCTGGTCCTGGCGCAGGTGCTGGCGATGAAGTAGCCCCGGCTGAACAAACTGAATTTGATGTTATCTTGAAAGCAGCAGGACAATCGAAACTGGCAGTTGTAAAACTCGTCAAAGAATTGACTGGCCTTGGCTTGAAAGAAGCAAAAGAAGTTGTTGACAGTGCTCCTAAAGCAGTAAAAGAAAAAGTATCTAGAGACGAAGCTGAAGCACTTAAAAATCAGCTGGAAGAAGCCGGAGCCGAAGTTGAAATTAAATAACGCAATCAGACCCTTTTAAGGGTTTCCAGGTTTAGAATCTCGTCCGGATTATATCCGGTATGGGGTTCTAAACCTTTTTGTGTCTTAGTATTTTACATAATTAACTTGTATAAATACATGTCTGTACAAACAAAAAAAGAGAGGATTAATTTTTCCTCCACACAAACCAGGTTTGATTACCCTGACTTCTTGGAAGTACAAGTTAAATCATTTAAAGATTTCTTTCAGTTAAAAACCACCCCCGACAACCGCAATTTGGAAGGGCTGTTCCAGGTTTTTCAAGAAAACTTCCCCATTACGGATACCCGTAATAATTTTGTATTGGAGTTTATTGATTACCAAGTGGATCCGCCCCGTTATTCCATACCGGAATGCATTGAGCGTGGCTTAACTTTTAGCGTGCCTTTAAAAGCAAAATTAAAGCTTTACTGTACGGATGCCGAACATGAGGATTTCGATACCGTGGTTCAGGATGTGTATTTGGGCACTGTGCCCTACATGACTGGGCGCGGAACCTTCATCATCAACGGCGCCGAACGGGTAATTGTATCCCAATTGCACCGCTCGCCGGGCGTTTTCTTTGGGCAAAGCCTTCATGCCAATGGTACCAAGCTTTATTCTGCACGCGTTATCCCTTTCAAAGGATCGTGGATCGAATTTGCAACTGACATCAACAGTGTGATGTTTGCCTATATCGACAGGAAAAAGAAATTACCAGTAACCACGCTGTTACGTGCTATCGGATTTGAAAGCGATAAAGATATTTTGGAGATCTTTAATCTGGCCGACGAGGTCAAAGTTTCGAAAACAGGACTGAAAAAAGCTGTTGGCAGGAGATTGGCTGCCCGCGTATTAAAATCTTGGGTTGAAGATTTCGTTGATGAGGATACCGGTGAAGTGGTATCTATTGAGCGAAACGAAGTTATTATCGACCGTGAAACCGATATAGATGAAAATCATATCGATGAGATTTTAGAATCGGGGGTAAAAACAATTCTCTTGCACAAGGAAGATGCAAATCAACAAGATTTTGCCATCATCTACAATACGCTGCAAAAGGATCCTTGCAACTCTGAAAAAGAAGCGGTGCTCCACATCTATCGGCAGTTGCGTAACGCAGAACCGCCGGATGAGGCTACAGCCAGGGACGTTATCGACAAACTCTTTTTCTCCGACAAAAGATATGATTTGGGTGAAGTAGGCCGTTATCGTATCAACAAGAAACTGAATCTGGGTGCGAATGTTGACAGCCGCGTGCTCACAAAAGAAGATATTATTGAGATCATCAAACATCTCATTCAACTGGTGAATGCAAAAACCGATGTTGACGATATCGACCACTTAAGTAACCGTAGGGTGCGCACGGTGGGAGAGCAGATGTTCAATCAGTTTGGAGTTGGTTTAGCCCGTATGGCCCGTACCATTCGCGAACGCATGAACGTTCGGGACAACGAGGTTTTTACACCAATCGATTTGATCAACTCAAAGACTTTGTCTTCAGTAATCAACTCGTTTTTTGGAACAAACGCATTGTCGCAGTTTATGGATCAAACCAATCCATTGGCTGAAATGACGCATAAGCGTCGTATGTCAGCACTGGGGCCTGGTGGTCTTTCAAGGGAAAGAGCCGGATTCGAGGTACGCGACGTACACTTTACGCACTATGGAAGGCTTTGTCCGATTGAAACGCCCGAAGGGCCAAATATCGGTCTGATTTCTTCGCTGTGTGTTTTTGCAAAAATTAACGATCTGGGCTTTATTTCCACTCCCTACCGAAAAGTTACCAACGCAAAAGTTGACCTTTCGGATAAAGGCGTGGTTTATTTGACCGCTGAAGAAGAAGAAGGTTTGATTATCGCCCAGGCAAACGCGCCTATTGATTCTGACGGAAATTTTATCAATGAAAAGGTAAAGTCAAGGTTAGAAGGCGACTATCCGGTTGTCGAAAAGGATAGAGTTCAGTTAATGGACGTAGGCCCGAACCAAATTGCTTCTGTTGCTGCATCGCTAATTACGTTCCTCGAACACGACGACGCAAACCGCGCGTTGATGGGATCGAATATGATGCGCCAGGCAGTTCCGCTGCTAAGGCCGGAAGCACCTATTGTGGGCACCGGACTTGAAGGCAGAGCAGCCTCGGATTCACAGATACTGGTGAAAGCTGATTTCGACGGGGTAGTCGAATACGTGGATGCCAATCAAATCGTGGTGCGTTATGATGTTTTAGAAGAAGATCGTTTTGTAAGTTTCGACCCTGATGTGGTAACTTACAATCTTCAAAAATATAATAAAACAAATCAAGGAACCACAGTCGACTTAAAACCAATTGTTCTAAAGGGACAGAAAGTTAAGAAAGGCGACATCCTGACTGAAGGATACGCGACCGAAAATGGTGAACTGGCATTGGGAAGAAACTTGATGGTGGCCTTTATGCCATGGCAGGGCTATAACTATGAGGATGCAATTGTAATCTCGGATCGGATGGTCCGTGAAGATGTGTTTACATCTGTGCATGTTGACGAATACAGTCTCGAAGTGCGTGACACGAAACGAGGTGTGGAAGAATTTACTTCCGATATTCCAAACGTGAGCGAAGAAGCTACCCGTAACCTTGATGAAAATGGGTTGATTCGTATTGGTGCTGATGTTAAGCCCGGCGATATCCTGATCGGGAAAATTACGCCCAAAGGCGAATCCGATCCTTCACCTGAAGAAAAACTTTTGCGCGCTATCTTTGGTGACAAAGCTGGTGACGTGAAAGATGCTTCATTAAAAGCATCTCCATCGTTAATGGGTGTGGTGATCGACAAAAAGCTGTTCTCGCGCGTTACAAAGGATAAAAAAGGCAAAGCAACAAAAGTGTTGCTCGACCAGATTGACGAAATACTCGAACGCGAAGTGACGGCATTACGCGCCAAACTGGAGGACAAGCTCTTCAATTTGGTAAGTGGCAAAACATCGCAAGGCGTTAAAGATTACTACGGCACCGAAATCATTCCAAAAGGCGTGAAATTTACGTTGAAACAACTGCAGGAGATTGACTATTTGAATATCAACCCCGGCAAGTGGACAACTGACAAGCAGAAAAACGATCTCGTTTTCAGGGTAATTAATAACTATATTCTGAAATACAAGGAAGCGGATGCCAGATTTATGAAACCGTGTTGGGTTGGGCCGGAAAAGAATTGGGCTTAACTTTTTCTACACCAATTTTCGACGGTGCCAGTTTAGAGCAAATTTGTGAATATACCGACAAAGCCGGCATTCCACGTTATGGTGAAACCCACCTAATCGACGGAGAAACCGGTGAACCCTTCGATCAATTGGCCACTGTTGGAGTTATTTATATGATGAAACTGGGGCACATGGTAGAAGACAAAATGCATGCTCGTTCCATCGGGCCTTACTCGCTGATTACACAGCAGCCTTTGGGTGGTAAAGCACAATTTGGAGGGCAGCGTTTCGGGGAAATGGAAGTTTGGGCACTCGAAGCTTTCGGCGCATCACATATTCTGCAGGAAATCCTCACCGTTAAATCCGATGATGTAATGGGAAGGGCAAAAGCATACGAATCGATTGTGAAAGGTGAACCAATGCCGCAGCCCGGTATTCCTGAATCGTTGAACGTACTGTTGCACGAACTCAGGGGATTATGCCTAAGCGTACGGATGGAGTAGAATCCATTTCTTATTGAAGAGGTTCTGTTTTAATGATTTTTTAATTAGTAATATGGCATTCAGAAAAGATAATAAAGCGAAAACCAGTTTCTCGAAAGTATCCATTAGTCTTTCCTCACCTGAAGAGATCCTCGAAAGGTCGTTTGGGGAAGTGCTAAAACCGGAAACGATAAACTATAGAACGTACAAGCCGGAACGCGATGGTTTGTTTTGTGAACGCATTTTTGGACCCGTAAAAGATTACGAGTGCCACTGCGGTAAATACAAACGCATCCGCTACAAAGGGATTGTTTGCGACCGCTGTGGAGTAGAGGTGACGGAGAAAAAAGTCCGTCGTGAGAGGATGGGGCATATTTCGCTCGTGGTGCCGGTGGCGCACATCTGGTACTTTAAATCGTTGCCAAACAAAATCGGATATTTAATTGGCTTGCCAACAAAAAAACTCGATACCATCATTTATTACGAACGTTATGTTGTAATTAATGCTGGGGTAAAGGGAATTGACGGTGTGAAAGAATTGGATTTCCTCACCGAAGAGGAATATCTCGATATTTTGGACACATTGCCAAAAGATAACCATCTGTTGGACGACGAAGATCCGAACAAATTCATCGCCAAAATGGGCGCTGAAGCTTTGTTCCAGATTCTTAGCCGTGTTGATCTTGACGATTTATCGTTCACGCTTCGGCACAAGGCAAATACCGAGACATCACAACAACGTAAAAACGAGGCACTAAAGCGTCTTCAGGTTGTTGAAGCATTCAGGGCCAGCAAAAACATCAATCGTCCGGAATGGATGATTGTGCGTGTTGTGCCGGTCATTCCGCCCGATTTGCGCCCATTGGTGCCACTCGATGGCGGACGCTTTGCAACTTCCGACCTGAATGACTTGTATCGTCGCGTAATCATTCGCAACAACCGCTTGAAACGCTTGATTGAAATTAAAGCTCCGGAGGTAATTCTTCGGAACGAAAAGCGAATGTTGCAGGAAGCTGTAGATTCGTTGTTCGACAACTCGAGAAAATCAAATGCGGTTAAAACCGAAAACAACCGTCCCCTAAAATCACTTTCCGACAGCTTAAAAGGGAAGCAAGGACGTTTCCGTCAGAACTTGCTGGGGAAACGTGTGGATTATTCGGCTCGTTCGGTAATTGTGGTTGGTCCTAAACTCAAAATTCACGAGTGCGGGATTCCGAAAGATATGGCAGCCGAGTTGTACAAACCCTTTATAATCCGAAAACTGATTGAAAGGGGAATTGTAAAAACAGTAAAATCGGCTAAAAAAATAGTAGATCGAAAAGATCCCGTAGTTTGGGAAATTTTGGAAAACGTGTTGAAAGGACACCCCGTGTTATTGAACCGGGCGCCCACCTTGCACCGTCTTTCCATTCAGGCGTTTCAGCCCGTTCTAATCGAAGGGAAAGCCATTCAGCTTCATCCTTTGGTTTGTACCGGTTTCAATGCCGACTTCGACGGCGACCAGATGGCAGTCCATCTTCCGTTAGGAAATGCTGCAATTCTGGAAGCTCAGCTCCTGATGCTTGCCTCACACAACTTATTGAATCCGGCTAATGGAGCACCAATTCAAGTGCCTTCGCAAGACATGGTTCTTGGCTTATATTACATGACCAAACCACGTGAAGGCGCCCGCGGACAAGGGATGACATTCTATTCGCCCGAAGAAGTGATTATTGCTTACTCTGAGAAAGCAGTAGAACTTCACACGATCATTAAAGTGAAAGTGGAAGATGCGGACGAAAATGGAAAATATTTCAAACATATTATTGAAACTACTGTCGGACGTGTGCTTTTTAATGAAAAAGTACCTCGCGAAGTGGGATACATCAACCAATTGTTGACCAAAAAATCCTTACGCACCATTATTTCCGATGTATTTAAACGCAGTGGAAATGCTATTACGGTTGCGTTCCTCGACGATATTAAAGACATTGGCTACAACATGGCTTACCGTGGTGGTTTGTCATTTTGCCTCGCCGATGTTATTATTCCTGAAAACAAAGAAAAAATTGTTTCCGACGGATACAAAGAGGTTGATGATGTAGTGAATGAACGTTACAATCAGGTAATCGACATTTGGACACATGCCAACTCGCGCCTTACCCATTCGGTAATGCAAACGTTAAGCACGGATCAGCAAGGGTTTAATCCAATTTACATGATGCTCGACTCGGGTGCCCGTGGTTCGAAAGAACAGATCAGGCAGCTTTGTGGGATGAGGGGATTGATGGCAAAACCCCAAAAGTCAGGTTCAACCGGGTCGCAGATTATTGAAAACCCGATTCTTGCCAACTTTAAAGAAGGCTTGTCGGTGTTGGAATACTTTATCTCCACCCACGGTGCCCGTAAAGGGTTGGCCGATACTGCACTAAAAACTGCCGATGCCGGTTATTTAACGCTATCAAGAACAACGAAGAAGTAGTGGCATCGCTCTTCGATCGGATCATTGGGCGTACCTCGGTACACGATATTCAACATCCACTCACCGGCGATTTGATCATTGCTTCGGGTGAAGAATTGACCGAAGAAATTGCTGTTGTTATCGAAAACTCACCTATTGAAAGCGTTGAAATCCGTTCGGTACTTACTTGCGAATCGAAAGCGGGTGTTTGTGCCAAATGTTACGGACGTAACCTTGCCACGGGCAAAAAAGTTCAAAAAGGTGAAGCTACCGGAGTTATCGCTGCACAATCAATCGGCGAGCCTGGAACTCAGCTTACTTTGCGTACCTTCCACGTTGGGGGTATTGCTGGGAACATCTCTGCCCAGTCAAATGTTGAGTCGAAATACGATGGTTATGTCGAAATTGAAGAACTGCGTGCAGTAAGATTTGAGAACGACGAAAATACCGAAGTGGACATCGTAGTCAGCCGTTTGGCCGAATTGAAAATTATCGATAAAAATACCAATATCCCGCTTTCTATCCATCCTCTTCCATACGGATCAAAGCTGTATGTGAAAAATGGAGAAGAAGTCAGAAAAGGAAAATTAATCTGTGAATGGGATCCGTTTAACGGAGTAATTATTACTGAATTTGATGGAACCGTAGAATTTGAAAACCTGATCGACGGGGTAACCTTTCGTGAGGAATCAGACGAACAAACCGGCTACAGCGAGCGTGTAATCATCGAAACCCGTGATAAAACGAAAAATCCAACGTTAAAGGTTATTGATAAAGCAGGCGTTGCCATCCGTTCCTACAACTTACCGGTTGGCGGCCACGTTTCGGTGGACAACAAACAAAAGATAAAAGCAGGTATGGTGTTGGTGAAGATCCCACGTGCTTCCGGTAAAGCCGGAGACATAACCGGAGGTTTACCACGTGTTACTGAGCTATTTGAGGCCCGTAACCCTTCCAACCCTGCCGTAGTTTCCGAAATCGATGGCGAAATTTCATTCGGCAAAATTAAACGCGGAAACCGTGAGATTATCGTGACCACGAAAGCCGGCGATGTGAAAAAATACATGGTACCGCTTTCAAAACAGATTCTGGTACAGGAGAATGATTATGTCCGCGCTGGTACTCCGCTGTCTGATGGGGCAACCACTCCGGCCGATATTCTGGCCATTAAAGGGCCAACTGCCGTTCAGGAATATATTTTAAACGAAGTACAGGATGTTTACCGGATGCAAGGCGTGAAAATCAACGACAAGCATTACGAAATCATTATCCGCCAGATGATGCGGAAAGTGGAAATCGATGATCCGGGCGATACGCGTTTCCTTGAAAAACAAGTGGTCGATAAAAACGAATTCTTCTCCGAGAACGATTGGATCTACAACAAAAAAGTAGTAATCGAGCCGGGGGATGCAGAAGGCTTAAAAGCCGGACAGATTATCTCCGCCCGCAAATTGAGGGACGAAAACTCGCAACTGAGAAGGAAGGACAAGAAGCTCGTAGAATCGAGGGATGCAATTCCCGCCACATCGAGCCAGGTGCTGCAGGGGATTACCAAATCGGCACTGCAAACCCGGAGCTGGCTGTCCGCTGCTTCTTTCCAGGAAACTACCAAGGTATTGAACGAAGCCGCAATACATGGCAAAACCGATTACTTAGACGGGTTGAAAGAGAACGTAATTTGCGGTCACTTAATTCCTGCCGGTACCGGTTTGAAAGAATACAAAAACCTGGTTGTCGGATCCAAATCGGAATACGACTCGTTGGTAGATAAAGAATAACTTTAAGATAAAAACATGGAAGACAACATTCAACAACCACAACAACTGAATATTGAATTGAGTGAAGAAATCGCTCAGGGCGTATATTCAAACCTTGCGGTGATCACCCATTCAAGTTCTGAATTTGTGGTCGATTTTGTGCGCATTATGCCGGGCATTCCTAAAGCGAACGTAAAGTCGCGCATTATTCTCACGCCCGAACACGCAAAACGTTTGTTGTTGGCTTTGCAGGACAACATTAAGAAATATGAAACCGTGAACGGGACAATAAAAAACGTGAAGCAGGGGCAAAACCCCATGATGCCACCCATGAGTTTTGGCGGCCCAACGGCGCAGGCATAATATTTCAGATGAAAAATAAAAAAGGGGAATCAATTTTGGTTCCCCTTTTTCATTAGGAACCGTTCTCTTTCTTTTAGAACGGTTCCTTGTAACAACGGCTTCACCGACACAACCTGCAAGCTTTATTAAACTTTTTAATCCCTCATAAGGTTTGTATATTTGTAAAAGAACTAAAAGCAAAGGTTTTTTTACCTTAATTAATTTGAAAATATTGCAATATTTTAATTTAACCTGTTAGTAGTATGAAAACACAGAATATAATAGCACACCCGGCAAATGCACAGGAGATGAGCGTTATAAAGGCGTTTTTTGAAGCCCTGAAGATTAAGTTCGAGGTTGCCAAAGATTCACCTTACGACCCGGAGTTTGTGGATAAAATAGAAAAAAGCCGTAAGCAGGCAGCTGAAGGCAGAACCGTTAAAATTGACCTTGACGATATATGGAAGTAGAATATACGCTGCAGGCCAAGGAAGATTTGGACTTCTGGAAAAAATCCAACAACATTGCCGTCTTAAAGAAAATCCGCAAACTCATTGAAGCCATTTTACAAAGCCCATACGAAGGCATAGGCAAGCCGGAAGGTTTAAAATATGACCTCTCCGGTAGTTGGTCGCGAAGGATAAACCTAGAACACCGTATTGTATATGAAGTGTTTGATGATAAGATTATCGTTTATTCTCTCAAAGGACATTATTGAAAAAGCCCGGAAGAAAACGGGACTATTTACTATTGCTATTATCCTGATTTAGTTTTCCCCACTATCCTCGTTTGTAACTTGTTTCAACCTCACTCATAATTTCATAAATCCTTCTGGATAAACCTGCTTGACAGCTGACAGTATCGGTCTTAAAAAAAGCATTTCGAGCAATTCATCTTGTTTCACTATGAAATATTTTGCTTTACAAATGCGGAACAGCAACCCCCTCGTTGCAAACCAAAGAGAGAAGAAGAAGTATGAATATTTTCCGATTAGTTTATTATCCGGGGCTGCTGAGAGTTATTTTGGCATTTTCCGTTTTTTTATTCCCACTGAAAAGCCAAATAGGTACAAGATTTTGCTCCTGTGTTGCGGATAGCGTGAGAACTGTTTGAACCCAGAAAATAAATATCCCCAACTTTGCCCTGATAAATATTACCGTCAATTTCCATTTCGGTAGTCCCGTCCATCATAATTATGATTTCGGCCGGTTTGTGGGTATGTGGTTCGTGGCTTTTTATTCCTGACTTCAAGGTAGTTGCGTGCATTTCAATTCGGTCAGAAATGGCCGATTTCCTGTCGAAAAACTTTCGGACACCGCCCCTTTCGTGAGGTTGAAATTTAATGTTTTCCCAATCAAGCAACATTGAACCACCCGCTATTTTTCCACGTTCAGCATCTATCGCCATTTTCGATTTGTATTTGATAATGTAATAAGTTGCCTGCGATTCGCTGATATTTTCAATCCCGTGTTCATCGCCGGGCATGATTAAGGCAATACTTCCCGGACCAATTACTTTCTTTTCTTTGTTAATTGTAACTTCAATTTGCCCCTCTTTTACAAAAACGATTTCTTCTGAATCTGTATGAATCTGGCTCCCGTGCGGTGCTTTGCTGGGTTCAAGCATGGTTGTGTGGATTTCGAAACTTTCGAGGTGGGTGGTTTCCCCGTCAATCAGTTGTCGTTTTTCGCCCGAATTGGTTTTTACAACCTTTGCTTCTGAAAAACTGTAAACTTTTGATTCTACGCGATCATTGTTTAGCGTTGATATTACCCTTCGCCCTAAAGGGAGCTTTTCCACTTTTGATTCCACTATAATGTTGTTGAATTCGCTACCAAAAAAAGAGAATAACGATATGAAAAGCACGATTGATTTCATTGTTAAAATTTGAGTTGTTTAAATCGAGTTTAAAGTTAGGGAAATAAATCAATTTTATCGAAAAAGCTGAGGCTACCCTTTCATTGTAGAACTGTTTTAAGTTTGCAACTCGCTTCAACCTTATTCATAATCTCATAACCCTTTCCTGTGAAACCTGTTTGTCGGCTGATATTTGTGGTTTTAAAGATAGCAATTCGAACAATTCAATTTGTTTCGCGATGAAAGTTTTGCATTGCAAATGCAAAACAGCAGGAGTATTACGGATGCAGAACACCTCAGCCCCCTCATCGTATGACTACTCTTCACAGTTGCGATAGTCATGCGATGAATAGAAAGAACCCACTTCTTTTAACGACCAACTACCTAACCGGCAAAATTTTATTAAACTTTTTAATCCATCACAAGCTTTGTATATTTGCAAAATAACTAAAAGCAAAGGCTTTTTGTTTAAATAAATAATATCAGGATTATGAAAGTACTTGTTGATGTAAGCGATAATAAAGGGGATTTTATCCTTGAATTGCTCAATAATTTCTCCTTTGTTAAAGCAAAGCAAATTTCTCCGGCAAAGGCACAACTGTTGGAAGAACTAAAGGAAGCCGTGGAAAACCTCAATCTAATTAAGCAGGGAAAACTTAAAGCACGTCCTGCAAAAGAATTGCTCGATGAGTTATAGCGTTACTGCAATTCCACCGTTCGAGAGGCAGCTTAAACGGCTGGCAAAGAAATTCACTTCCCTGAAAACAGAATTTGCCAATCTGATTGAAAGGCTTGAACTTGATCCAATGCAAGGATCGGCTATGACTAATAGCTGCTATAAAATTCGTTTGGCCATAAAATCCAAAGGTAAAGGAAAATCGGGTGGTGCAAGGGTCATTATTCACGTTCAGGTTGTCGATAGCAACGTTTTCCTGCTTGCTATCTATGACAAATCGGAACAGGAGAGTATTTCCGATAAGGAAATTGAAAATCTGTTAGCTTTCATTAATTAAAAGACTTACTCCGCAACCACTCCTCTGTAACTGCCCGTCCCGGTTTTCATCGCGAAGGGGTAAAACTGCTTTGAGTTTGCAACTCGTTTTAAATCATTCATAATTTCATAATCCTTTTTCATAAAACCTTCTTGTCATCAAATATTTTTGGTTTTAAAGATAGCAATTCGGACAATTCATTTTGTTTCGCGATGAACCCTTTTGCATTGCACCGAAGGTATCTGCTTGGGACAAATGCGTAACAGCAACCCCCTCGTTGCAAACGAGGGGGAGAAGGGATATCTGCGGCGCAAATGAGAGTATAATTATTTAGAATCGATATAAAATGCAACTACCAAAAATTCTACATCAAACAAGTCATCAATCTGAATAATCCATTTTCGTCGGTAATCGAAGTTCATTCAAACATCCAAAACGGAGTTGGTATTTTTGTCGGGTATAACCAGCAGATGATTCATTTTAAAGGTTATTAAATTCTCTCGGGAAAAGTCAACGAATGGAAAATAGAATATTGTTCATTCGTTTTAACAATTTATTGTCCCTATTTTTGCCATAAAATTGGGCATCCTTATTTTCTGTTTTTAGTACATCACTAATTACCGAAAATGGTATATGTTTACTATACGGTAACATTCCCCAGGCATTCAAGATGATTAATAAAGAACTATAGTGAACTGTAAACAATTAAAGAGCGTAGTATATCCATTTACCATTCCAGGTAAACTATTTTTAGTGCTGTGTTGTCTGTCGTTATGGCTCACGAGTTGCAACGACGAAGTCTTCGTGAAGGAATTCCGGGTTTCTGCCACCGAGTTTGATATGAACGGGGAGGGCGATTCCGCTGTAATCAGCGTTAACAACTTCGATTGGACAATTTTTGGAGTTGAGCGGCAAACCTCTTTTCAAGATATGAACGCAATTAGTGGCGATTTATACAACAAGGATGGACAAATTGTAAGGACGAACGTTCCTTTTTCATATATCGAAAATGGCAAATTCGGCAAAATGGTGTATTCAAGCCACGTCAATGGGCTCACAATAACAACCGACGCGGCAAACAGATTGTGCGTGCACACCAATGAAAACCTTTCTGACGCCAACTTCGACTTCACAATCTGGCTGGGAGACAACTACAAATCCATACCGTTAAACTTCAGTCAGAAATCTTCGGCAGGATTTACATTCGACCACATAGAATATAGCCTTGAATCTGAAAGCTCTTACACCAATTTGAAGACACAAGAAATTATATACAATAATAAGACGGGGGCTGACATAGAAATGGTGTATTACTTATTTTCCGGGGCATCTATGGAAACGGTTTTCAATAGTGACGATAAAAAAATGTTTAACTACCTGGGCGACAACTTCAAAATGAGGATACCCACCGGTGTGAGAAACGACACGCTCCAATATTCCGGCACCAAGGTGGCCTTTAACCGAAACGTGAACCTTACTGCTACCAACTTGAGCGAGGAAACAAAACTAGTGACTCTTCCACCCGGCGAATCGAAAATGAAAAGTAATATTGAGTATCTGAATTTCGAGTCCTCCTTAAAGTTGTATCTGCGCAATAATGCCACTAAGGAGATTAAAACCGTTACCGGCTCACTGCAATGCCAAATGCCAACGGGTAATTATTACCTGTTTATCAACGACAGATGGATAAAATGAAAATACATTTAAAGGTATCAGCCTTGATGTTTTTGTTCTTGCTGATTACAAATACGCTTGAAGCACAAAACAACGACAGCGTAGCCACCAAGTCACTTACGCATAGAATTGAGATGAATATCAATCCGAGCCATGTGTTGCAAACGATTGACTTTGATAAGGGTGATAATAGCAAGGGTGGAAGACTTAATGCTTCTATGGCTGCATCATTGAAATATGCTTTTCAGTTTGCACCCGACTCCTATTTCGGCAGGTTTTATCCGCATTCATATCAAGGCATCGGCATAGCTTACAACACATTCTTCGACGCCAGGGAACTTGGCACGCCGGTGGCTCTTTATTTGTTTCAGGGGTCTCGCATCGGACGACTGTCGCAAGCGGTGACCATTGACTACGAATGGAATTTCGGAGCAGGTTTCGGTTGGAAACACTATAATGAACAAACCAATCCCGGGAACATGGTGATAGGGTCACCCGTAAACGCATACATTAACCTGGGCTTTTACATTAACTGGCAAATGAGCAGCCAATGGTTGCTTACCACAGGCGTAAATGCAACGCACAACTCCAATGGCAATACACGCATTCCCAATGCAGGACTTAATCTTGCTGGCGTGCGGTTAGGTGTTACACGACTATTTGAAACAGAAGGCAACAAGCAGGACACGCACAGCAATTACTGGATGAAACCTACCGATGAGCCACGTGTGGGTTACGACATGGTAATTTATGGCGCCACTCGCAGCAAAGTTATAGAAGCAAAATATGTGGTGCCAGGTTCGTTTGGCGTGGTAGGCTTTAATGTCAATCCTATGTATCGTGTAAACAGATTATTCAGAGCAGGTGCGTCGCTCGACTGCCAGTTTGATGAGAGCGCGAATATAGAAAATCATGTGGCAGGCA
>CAJDXF010000028.1_pt2 | contig 29677 bp, 23 predicted proteins | sample 7391791 | NCBI WGS metagenome assembly CAJDXF01 (sample SAMEA7055712, study PRJEB34461) | soil metagenome | biome: terrestrial ecosystem; feature: Peninsula; material: soil | place: Antarctica | collected 2016 | reverse complement strand
AAAACGGCAAAAAATGGCTGCCCGTCTTTTCTGTTATTATAATGCGCGGTTTTGCTGCATTCATCCCAAATTCCCTTGTCGTCGAAATCCCCAAGGTTATAATCTGTTTTATCGTTGTTGGTGCAGTAGTAGCCCAACTTGCGAAGGTACTCGGGGTAAGGAACCACGATATCCGATTTTGGATAGTAGCTTCGCATGTGCTGGTTACCGCCTGAACAGGCATAAATCCCGGTTAAAATCGTGTTGCGGGTAGGTGCACAAACGGGGGCGTTGGCATAAGCGTGGGTATAAAGAAAACCTTCGGAAGCCAACTTGTCGAGGTGGGGTGTTGTGGCAAATTCATCGCCGTAGCATCCCAGCAAAGGACTGTTGTCCTCACTTGTAAGCCACAGAATATTGGGGAGTTCCTCCGGTATTTTCTCCTGACATGAACTTAAAATAAAGGTTGCTGAAATAGAAAGAAGGAAAACAAAGAAAGTAGCCAGGTTTGTGCGTCTCATTTTTTCTGGTTTTATATTGAAAAGTGAAAGTCTTTATCTGTTAAGCTATAATTTCAACGCGGTTTCCGTCCGGATCGAGAATTACGCTTTCGTAGTATCCGTCGCCGGTAGTGCGGGGTTCGCCTATTACTTTGTAACCATCTCTACGAATGATCTCCGTAAGATCATCCACCTTGTTTTTCGAGCCGGTTTGAATGGCAAAATGGGCAATGCCGGTAAAATGCTTCAAGGGGTTGTTTTTTGATTTGGGAACATTCGGCATTTCCATGATTTCCAATGTGCAATCCCCGTCGAATATCAGGAAATACGACCGGAATTCTTTGCTGTGATTGTAGTAAATCTCGTTGCTCGAAGCGTCGAAGTACCTCATATAGAAGTTACGCAGGGTTTCGAGGTTAGTCGTCCAAATGGCAATGTGGTTGATTTTCATTTTTACAAAATGTTTCCCTAAAAGTAGCGTGTTTTTCTACAATTTCAATGGCTGCCTTAGTTATAAAAATTGTTAATTCCTTTTTGTTTGGTATTAACTCATTCGTTTCAAGGTGAATATAGAATTATTGTTGGTGCTGTAATTCAACAATATTGTCAACTCAATTCGTTTTTTTGTTACCTTTGCGCCGTTTGAACAAAGCATATTTGCTTCTGTTCTATTTGACTAATAACACTTTAAATTTTTCAAATCAGGAAATTGATAATGATAAACACTTCGAAATTAACACTTCCCTCTTTGATCAACGGTTCGGTTAGGAAATATGCCGACCATACTTCAGTAGTTTTTGTAGGGGAAGAAAATTACACTTACCGTCAAATGGGCGACGACATTGAGCGCGTGGCAAGCTACCTTTCCGGGACAGGAATTCAGAAGGGCGACAAGGTGGCCATTTTGAGTACCAATATGCCGAATTGGGGTGTAGCATTTTTTGCCCTTTCAGTGGTTGGCGCAGTGGCAGTGCCAATTCTGCCCGACTTTCATGAAAAAGAAATTAAAGCCATTCTGGAACATTCGGAAACCAAAGTAATTTTTGTTTCCGAAGCATTATATAAAAACATCAATGCAGAAGCAGCACAATTGCTCAACCGTATAATTTTACTCGACAATTTTGCTCCGGTTCCAAAAGGAACTTTGCCCAACGAGCTAAAAAGCCTTGCAGCCGGTTTGCCCGAAACATCAAAAGGTTTTGTTCAAACCGAAGTGGAAGAAGAAGATTTGGCCTCGATTATTTATACTTCAGGAACCACCGGGAACTCGAAAGGCGTGATGCTGAGCCATAAAAACATGGCATGGATGGCCCAACAGCTCTATACCTTGCAGGATGTGAACGAAACTGACCGCTTTCTATCGGTTTTGCCACTATCGCACACCTTCGAGAATACCGTTTCTTTCCTGCTTCCGATGAGGTTTGGCGCTTCGGTACATTACATGCGCAAACCGCCGGTAGCCTCGGTGCTTTTACCGGCTTTTGAAAAGGTAAAACCCACCATTATGCTTTCCGTGCCGTTGATTATGGAGAAGATTTTTAAAGCGAAAATCTATCCGGCATTTCAAAAAAGCGCAGTAACAAGATTTCTGTATTCAGTTCCACCCATGCGTAAGGTATTGCATAAAGTGGCTGCAAAAAAGTTATACCAAACCTTTGGCGGTCAACTTCGGTTTTTCGGGATTGGCGGCGCCAAACTCGACCCCACAGTGGAGCGTTTTCTTTTGGAAGGCAAGTTTCCTTATGCAATTGGCTACGGTTTAACGGAAACCTCGCCACTTTTGGCGGGTGCAACACCCGGAAAAACCAAATTGGGATCAACGGGTGTGGCTATGGATGGCGTTAGTCTGCGCATTGCCAATGCCGATCCGGTTACCGGAGAAGGCGAAATTCAGGCAAAAGGCCCAAATGTGATGCTTGGCTACTACAAAGCTCCGGAAATCACCAAAGAAGTTTTCACCGAAGATGGTTGGTTTAAAACCGGTGACCGCGGAATGTTCGATAAAAAGAACATGCTGCACATCAGAGGCCGCATCAAAACAATGATTGTGGGCGCAAGCGGCGAGAACATCTATCCCGAAGAAATTGAATCGGTCATTAACAAAATGCGTTTTGTGTTGGAATCGCTGGTGGTGGAAAAGAAGGGAAAGTTAGTTGCAATGATTTATTTGAACATAGAGGAAATAGAAAGCAATTATAAAACCATGAAAGCCGAAGCGCAGCAATATTTCAATGAACGCTCGGAAGAAATCCTGAAAGAAATCCATAAGAAAGTGAACGAAGAAGTGAATAAGTTCTCACGGATACAGCAAGTAGTATTGCATCCTATCCCTTTTGAAAAAACACCAACAATGAAGATAAAGCGGTTCTTGTACGCTTAACACTATACTTTAAATTGAAAAGGAAAGTCATTGCAGGCTTTCCTTTTTTTATTATAAATGAGCAGATTTTGTTAATTTTGTGACCTCAAAACCAAAAAGGATAAATGCTTACCGAATCAAGATACAGTGCGCGCGGGGTTTCGGCATCGAAAGAAGATGTGCACGAAGCCATAAAAAATATCGATAAGGGATTGTTTCCTAAAGCTTTCTGCAAAATTGTACCCGATATTCTGGGTGGCGATGCGGCGTGGTGCAACATTATGCACGCTGACGGGGCAGGAACAAAATCGGCACTGGCTTACCTGTATTGGAAAGAAACCGGCGACCTTTCCGTGTGGAAGGGAATTGCACAAGATGCGCTTATTATGAATGTTGACGACCTGCTTTGCGTGGGTGCCACGGATAACATTTTGGTTTCGTCAACTATTGGACGCAACAAAAACAAAATTCCTGGCGAAGTCATTGGTGCCATTATCAATGGTACGGAAGACTTGCTAACTGCTTTGCGCGAAATGGGAATTAGCATATACTCTACCGGTGGAGAAACCGCCGATGTGGGCGATTTGGTGCGTACGATTATAGTTGATTCAACTGTTACCTGCCGGATGAAACGTGAAGATGTTATTTCTGCCGATCGTATTTCTGCGGGAGATGTCATCATCGGACTTTCATCGTCAGGACAGGCAAGCTATGAAACAGAATACAATGGAGGAATGGGTAGCAACGGATTAACTTCGGCACGGCACGATGTTTTCGCCAACTATCTGGCTGAAAAATACCCCGAAAGTTTTGATCCGGATGTTCCCGGCGAACTCGTTTATTCCGGTAACTTCAAGCTCACCGATAAAATCGAGGAGCTTGGAATTGATGCCGGTAAAATGGTTTTATCGCCAACACGAACTTATGCACCGATTATTAAAAAAGTGCTGGACAAATTTCAAGGTCAAATCAACGGTATGATTCATTGCTCTGGCGGTGCACAAACCAAAGTGTTGCACTTTGTCGATAACGTTCATGTTATAAAAGACAATCTGTTTCCTGTTCCACCACTTTTCCGCATTATTCAGGAGCAGTCGGGAACGAACTGGAAGGAAATGTATAAAGTTTTCAACATGGGACACCGTTTTGAAATATATTGCGACGAGGCAATCGCCGATGAAATTATCGCGATTTCAAAATCATTTAATGTTGAAGCACAAGTTATTGGACATGTTGAACCTTTTCAAGGGAAGAAACTCACTATTGAAAGCGAAGTTTGGGTATTAGCTACATTCCCGTGAAAGCGGGAACCTTTAAAAAGATGCAGTGCAATTAATTTGGGAATTCCCGCTTGCGCGAGAATGGGTGGTTAATAAATGCTGCGTAGTTAAATCAACGTCGCATTCCCACGAAAGTGGGAATCCATGAAAAAAATAAACAGATGTCCAATTTCTATATTTACATACTAACAAATAAGACAAACGGAGCTTTATACATTGGTTTGAAAAATGAATTGGAAAGACGGGTTGGAGAACATAAAAATAAAATATTAAAAGGATTTACATATAAATACAACATTGACAAATTAGTCCACTTGGAGGAATTTGAAACGTATGGTGAAGCTTTTGAACGGGAAAGACAAATGAAAAAGTGGAACAGGGATTGGAAAATTGAATTGATAGAAAAAGAAAACCCGAATTGGGATGATTTGTCGAAAGAGTGGTTTTGAGGTAAGAGATTCCCGCTTTCGCGGGAATGGGTGGGAGTAAATACCGACTCCGTCAGACGCAAAAATGAAACAAGAATAAAATGGCACAATACGCACTATTAGAAAAATACGAATCGATTAAGCACCGCTTTACAGAAGTGGAGCAACAAATTACCGATCCGGCGATCATGGCCGACATGAAGCGGTATGTTAAGCTGAATCAGGAATATAAAAACCTGCAAAAGTTGGTTGGCAAATTTCAGGAATATAAAAACCTGGTGGACAACATCAGAACCGGCAAGGAAATGCTGGCCGAAGAAAGCGATGAAGATATGCGCGAAATGGCGCATGATGAAATCGAATCATCCGAAGAATTAATCCCACAAAAAGAACAGGAAATTAAAATGCTGCTGGTTCCCGCTGACCCCGAAGACAGTAAAAACTGTATTTTGGAGATACGGGCAGGAACAGGTGGCGACGAAGCGAGTTTGTTCGCCGGTGATTTATTCCGGATGTACTCTAAATATTGCGAAGAAAAAGACTGGCGCCTGGAAGTTACTCACCTCAACGAAGGAACTTCGGGCGGGTATAAAGAAATTGTAGCCACCATTAGTGGCGAAAATGTTTACGGCATAATGAAATACGAATCGGGGGTGCACCGCGTTCAGCGTGTGCCGCAAACCGAAACCCAGGGTCGCGTTCACACATCAGCAGCAACCGTAGCCGTTTTGCCCGAAGCGGAAGAATTCGATATCGACTTGAAAGATGCTGATATCAAAAAAGACACCTACTGCTCTTCCGGACCCGGCGGGCAATCGGTGAACACTACCTATTCCGCAATTCGGTTAACACATCTTCCAACGGGGATTGTGGTTACCTGCCAAGACCAAAAGTCTCAATTGAAAAACCTCGCTAAGGCAATGATCGAACTGCGTTCAAGGATTTATGCCCTGGAGCATCAAAAATACATCGATGACATTTCATCGAAACGGAAAACCATGGTTTCCACCGGTGACCGTTCTGCAAAAATACGTACCTACAACTGGCCACAGGGGCGGGTTACGGATCATCGCATCAATCTTACACTGTATAATCTTCAGGCAATAGTTAATGGCGATATCGATGAAATCATTGAAAAGCTGATGATTGAAGAAAATGCTGAGAGACTGAAAGAGGCGGAGATATAGAATAGCCCCATCCCTGCCTACCGGCAGGCAGGCCCATCCCTTCCCCGAGGGGGAAGGGTGGAAGAAAAGCATAGAATATGAATTTAACCCAAAATAAATTGGGGGCTTAATGAACCAACAACAACTTTTTCAACAGATTCAAAAAAAGCGTAGTTTCCTTTGCGTGGGCTTAGACAGCGATATTCAAAAAATTCCGCAATATTTATTGACTATTGAAGATCCGCTTTTTGAGTTCAATAAAGAAATAATAGATGCCACTGCTGAATTTACGGTAGCTTATAAACCCAATCTGGCCTTTTACGAAAGTTTGGGTGCAGAAGGCTGGACAAGCTTAGAAAAAACGGTAAAATACCTTAAAACTGAACATCCTGAAATTTTCATTATTGCGGATGCCAAACGCGGTGATATAGGAAACACTTCAAGCTTATATGCCCGTGCATTTTTCGAAACGTTAGATTTTGATGCAGTGACCGTTGCGCCTTACATGGGTGAAGATTCGGTTAAGCCATTTATGCTCTACGATGAAAAATGGGTAATTCTCCTGGCATTGACATCCAATAAAGGTGCGTTCGATTTTCAGTTTTTAAAAGATGAAACCAGTGGCGATCTCCTTTTCGAATCGGTTTTAAAAATTTCCCAAAATTGGGGAAATGAAGAAAATATGATGTATGTGGTTGGTGCAACCAAAGCGGAAAAGCTGACAAAAATTAGGAAAATTGTTCCCAATCATTTTTTGCTCGTCCCCGGTGTGGGTGCGCAAGGTGGAAGTTTGCAGGAAGTGTCCAAATACGGCATGAACAGCAAATGCGGTTTGTTGGTAAATTCTTCGCGTGGAATAATCTATGTTTCCAATGGTGAAGATTTCGCTGAAAAAGCGGGCGAGGCGGCGAAAGAAATCCAACGAGAAATGGAAGTCCTTTTAAACGAGGCTGGTTTGCTGTAACAATTGGGATGAAAACTCATCATTTTGTATCCAAATTTAACCCATAAAAAAGTCCTTCTGTATTTCTACGGAAGGACTTTTGTTTTCCTCTTATCCAATCGGTTTCAAAACCGCTGGAATATCATTCAATAATTTATTTTACTTCTTCAAAATCCACGTCGGTTACTTCGCCGTCGCTTTTTGAGTTGTCGGCAGTTGCTCCACCCGTTGGGTCACCTTGTGGACCTTGCTGTCCGCTCTGAGCTTGCGAGGCATTGTACATTTCCTGCGAAGCCGCCTGGAATACCGTATTCAACTCGTTCATTGCGGTGTCCACTGCAGCCAAATCTTTGCTTGCATGGGCTTCTTTCAGCTTTTTCAACGCTTCTTCAATTGGGCCTTTTTTGTCAGCCGGAAGTTTATCGCCAAACTCTTTCAGTTGTTTTTCTGTTTGGAAAATCAAACTGTCGGCTTGGTTAATTTTATCGGCCATTTCCTTTGCTTTTTTGTCAGCTTCAGCATTGACTTCTGCTTCCTGTTTCATGCGTTTGATTTCATCGTCCGATAAGCCCGATGAGGCTTCGATGCGGATGGATTGCGATTTTCCTGTCGCTTTGTCTTTTGCATTCACATGAAGGATACCGTTGGCATCAATATCGAAAGTAACCTCGATTTGTGGTGTTCCACGCTGTGCCGGCGGAATACCGTCCAAATGGAAACGTCCAATGGTTTTGTTTCCTGATGCAATCGGTCGCTCGCCCTGTAATACGTGAATCTCCACCGAAGGTTGATTGTCTGCTGCCGTAGTAAAGGATTCCGATTTTTTGGTTGGTATTGTGGTATTTGCTTCAATCAATTTGGTCATCACGCCGCCCATAGTTTCAATTCCTAAAGATAGCGGAGTAACGTCTAACAACAGTACATCTTTTACTTCACCTGACAGCACGCCGCCTTGAATTGCAGCACCCACAGCTACCACTTCGTCAGGGTTTACGCCTTTCGATGGTGCTTTGCCAAAGAATTTTTCAACCTTTTCCTGAATGGCAGGGATACGGGTAGATCCGCCCACTAAAATCACTTCGTCGATATCGCTTGCCGACATTCCGGAGTTTTTTAAAGCTTTGCGACAAGGTTCAATGGTTGCGTTAATTAATTTGTCAGCTAACTGCTCAAATTTTGCACGGGTGAGAGTTTTAACTAAGTGTTTTGGAATCCCATCAACCGGCATAATATAAGGCAGATTTATTTCGGTTTGTGTAGCGCTCGAAAGCTCGATTTTTGCTTTTTCCGCAGCTTCTTTTAAACGTTGCAAAGCCATCGGGTCACGTTTCAAATCTATACCTTCGTCTTTTTTAAATTCTTCTGCCAACCAGTCAATTATTACCTGATCAAAGTCGTCACCGCCTAAGTGCGTATCGCCGTCTGTTGATTTTACTTCGAAAACGCCATCCCCCAGTTCGAGTATAGAGATATCGAAAGTACCTCCGCCGAGGTCGAATACGGCAATCTTCATGTCTTTGTGCATTTTATCCATGCCATAGGCCAGAGAAGCCGCTGTAGGTTCGTTTATAATCCGACGAACGGTTAAACCTGCAATTTCTCCTGCTTCCTTGGTTGCCTGGCGCTGTGAGTCGCTAAAATAAGCCGGAACTGTAATAACCGCTTCGCTCACTTCCTGTCCAAGATAATCTTCTGCCGTTTTTTTCATTTTCTGAAGGACCATGGCCGAAATTTCCTGCGGTGAATATTTACGGTCGTCGATTTGAACACGGGGCGTATTGTTGTCGCCTTTCACCACTTTATAGGGCAGGCGTTTAATTTCTTCTGACATGCGGTCGAATGTTTCACCCATAAACCGTTTAATCGAATAAACCGTTTTTGTGGGGTTGGTAATGGCTTGTCGTTTTGCCGGATCACCAATTTTACGTTCACCGTTTTGAATAAATGCCACAATGGATGGTGTGGTCCGTTTTCCTTCGCTGTTAGGAATAACAACGGGCTCGTTGCCTTCCATAACCGAAACACAAGAGTTTGTAGTTCCTAAATCAATTCCAATTATTTTTCCCATGATATATGTTTTATATTTAATGTTATCAAAATTACAGACCGATGTTAGGCAATGATTGTGCCACCCGGTTTTTTCCAAACTGTGGCGTAATTCTGACACGCAATATTGGATAGCGGCACCTGCTACTGCCAAATCTGGTGACAAAACGACAGGATTTAAGGGTAGCTTAAATAGAAGATAAAACCGCGGAGGTATTGAAAGGACATATTGTTTTTTTTCGAAAAGTTTATTATTTTCGACTCGAATTTAAAATTTATTCTATATGACATCTAAACCACTCCGCACTGAACCCCAAAAGAGGCTGTATTCCTTAGATGCTTTGCGCGGATTCGACATGTTTTGGATAACCGGTGGCGGCTGGTTGTTTGTGACTATTGCCAAAAAATACGACATCAGCTGGCTGGAGCAGCAGTTTCAGCATGTAAGCTGGGAAGGCTTCCATTTTGAAGATCTCATCTTTCCGTTGTTTATGTTCATTGCCGGAGTGGCTATCCCTCTTTCCGTGAAAGCAAAACTCGAAAAAAATGTTCCGAAACGGAAACTCTTTTGGAAAGTGTTTCAGCGGATGGTAATCCTCATTTTGTTGGGAATTCTCTACAACGGAACTTTTAAAAATGGTTTTGGAGAAAATGGTAGGATTGCCAGCGTTTTGGGACAAATTGGTATAGGGTATTTTTTTGCAGCGCTAATTGTCATCTACTTTGCTTCGTTCCGCAGCCGACTAATATGGCTTGGTGCAGTGCTGGCAGGAATAGGGATTATCCAATTACTGATCCCGATACCTGGGTATGGCGCCGGCATTTTAACCCCTGAAGTAAGTATAAACGGATTTATCGATCAGCTTTTGTTGCCCGGTCGGCTTAATAACGGAACCTTCGATCCGGAAGGAATTTTATGCAGCCTTTCAGCAACCGGGGTGACTTTAATGGGGACTATAGCAGGGAATATTCTTCGTGAACATAAAACGACCGATTGGCAGAAAATCGGTTATCTGGTTGCATTTGGAGTGGCATCCATCATTTTGGCTTTGGCTCTTTCTTCATTTTATCCAATCATAAAAAAGGCCTGGACTTCTCCTTTTAATCTGCTCACAGGTGGAATTAGTTTTATACTCTTAGCATTGTTCTATCTGATTATTGACCATTGGGGATTTAAAAGCTGGGCATTCTATTTTAGGGTAATTGGAATGAATTCGATTTTTGTTTATCTTTTTACCCGTATAGTAAAAGTTACCGAAGTGTCGCAGTATTTCGTTGGTTGGATTACTAAATATATGGGTGGTGCCGAAGAAATTGCAACAATAATAGGTGGACTGGCTATGGTTTGGCTGCTACTTTATTATATGTACAAGAAAAAAATATTTTTGCGAGTTTAAAACGATAAGGTTTTCTGAACAACAAGCAATTTCCCCTTGCCGTAACGAATATAAAGATCAGGTTCATATTTTGTGAGTGACACAGTAATGCCGCTCCTCCGGAGCTTTGCTCAAATGTTTTGAATTTAGCTACCATAATGTAGCTCCTCTGGAGCTTTAAAACGCATAAACCCCGGAATTTTCAATTTTAGGGGAATGAAATTATGATGTAGAGCAAACATTGCTAATTGAAGAAATGGCAACCCCTCTGATTTAACCCCAAATAATTTTTAAAGCCCGGGACGGGTGAAATTGCCGTATTACCGTAAAACAATAAATATCCCTAGCTATGGAACGGCGAAATTATGGTACGATGATTAATACCTGCTTCGGTAAATCGATAATGAAAATTCAGGGCCGTCCGTCATTAGTGAATCACGGTTGGAAATGCGCCACGCCAGCGAAAGATCAACTCTCGTTTTTGAATTTATTTGCGAAAAATAGCCCAAATACGGAATAATCGAATGGTTCAGCGGACCAATATCTTCAAAGTGATTCAATACTGCGCCCGGCACGTATTTCAATCCAAAATCAACGCGGCTTTTTAACTTGATGTAGTGCGACCAGCCGAAATCAATTTCTACCAGCGCCCAGTCCTGTTCCTTGTACCGGCTGTATTCGAGTTTTGCACCAAAGTTGCGGTTCCATTTGTAGTTTTGGTATTGTGCATTTTTGAAGTCAACATATCCGCCATAAATAAAATCGGGCTCCCGGTTGAAATAATTAAAGAATGGACCAAACTCTACCCGGCTACCATGAAAACGTGGTAAGAACTCCCCTTCCATCCATTCGGGTTCCAGATTGTCGATCGTTTCCAGCAAAAAACTGTTTTTCAGAAACGCCTGGATTTGTTCGGCTTCATTTTCTGTATCGTGCCCGGTTCTTAAATTTCGCTGGTGTTTAACCTTTCCGATTTCACTTGCAAACTGTACAATTTCACTTTGCGAAAAATTTCGCCGTTTGTAATATTTATCTAACAGATAATCGGCTGTCATAAAATGATTCATAGGGTTTAAACGACCAATACCCCATCCTGCCCGGGCTTTGAGGCCATAACGAAATTTAGTTTCATTACTTTCGTACACAATTGTACTCACCACTTTGTTCGAGTCGGTTGAAATTCCGATGGAGCTTTGTCTGAACAAGTCGTAGCGTCCCCAGGCGCTCACATCCACAATCGTGTAGTTTTTGTTGTTGTAGAAATACCGTTGATTATAGCTCACCGTGCCATTTGTGCGTAGCCCGAGAACATCGTGGTCGGCAATGTTATTGCGAATGTACGTGCTATCGATCCAGTTTCCTTTCCCATAAAATGGACCGGCTTCAAAATTCAAAACAAAACTTTCCTGCTTGTAATCCAAATAATTCCAATAGCGATTCTGAAACTGGAATTTAGTCTCACCGGTAGTTAATTTTTCATATTCACGAAAATTGACGCTGCGCAATTCTTCCTGCTCACTGCCATAAGTAAAACCTGCGCCCCAGTTCAATTCTTTTTTCTGAAATTCAAGGTTTTCAGAGCCATCGAATCTAACCTGGGAAAAACCATTTTCATTGAAAAATAACATTGCAGCCGAAAACAACAAAATAGGGATTATTTCTTTCTTCATTTTTCGAATCACTTCAATTGTATTGTCAAAGTAAACAAACAAAAACCAAAATTGTAGTCATTGCGGTTAATAAACGTTAATCACAGGCTTTTTGGTATAGAACGAAGTGATGTGTTTTTGCAGTTAAAAACCTTTAGTTAGTTTTGCTGTTCAACTAAAAAATAGAAAAGAATGTCTGTTCACAACGAAGTTAGAAAGGTGACTACTCACCGTTTGTCGGAGATGAAATTACGTGGCGAAAAAATATCGATGCTCACTTCCTACGATTTTAGTATGGCTCAATTGGTGGATGAAGCCGGAGTTGACGTCATTCTGGTTGGCGATTCAGCTTCGAATGTGATGGCCGGGAACCAAACTACACTGCCCATCACTTTGGATCAGATGATTTACCACGGAAGGTCGGTGGTTAACGCCGTGCATCGTGCTTTGGTGGTGGTTGATCTTCCTTTTGGCACGTATCAGGGAAATTCGCGGGAAGCATTGAGTTCGGCCATTCGCATAATGAAAGAAACCGCCGCCGATTCTGTTAAACTCGAAGGAGGATCGGAAGTAATTAAATCTGTTCACCGCATTTTGTCGGCAGGAATTCCGGTTATGGGGCATCTGGGTTTGATGCCGCAATCGATTCATAAATTTGGGACTTACACGGTTCGGGCCAAAGAAGATGCCGAAGCTGAGAAATTGATTAGCGATGCAAAACTTTTGGAAGAGGCCGGCTGCTTTGCGCTGGTGCTTGAAAAAATCCCTGCAAAACTGGGAAAAATGGTTGCCGACGAATTACGAATTCCGGTAATCGGAATAGGGGCTGGCGGTGATGTTGACGGACAAGTTCTTGTCATCCACGACATGCTTGGCATCACTCAGCAATTCTCGCCGCGGTTTTTGCGCCGCTACCATAACCTCGCTGCCGAAATAAAAGGAGCTGTGGGTAACTACATCAAAGACGTGAAGTCGAAAGATTTTCCCAACGAGAAGGAACAGTATTAGCGTAAACTATGCAGGTAATTTACGAAGACAATCATATTATTATTGTTAACAAGGCAGCAGGAGAAGTGGTGCAAAGCGATAAAACCGGCGACGCTACACTACTGGATGCCGTTAAAATTTATTTAAAGGAGAAATACAACAAACCGGGCAATGTTTATCTGGGGTTACCGCATCGTTTGGACAGGCCAACCACCGGGATTGTTGTAATGGCAAAAACCAGCAAGGTTTTACCCCGCTTAAATGCACTTTTTCAAACTCCCGGAGAAGTCAAAAAAACATACTGGGCAGTTGTGGACAATCGGCCTCCAAAATATACGGATACCTTGACGCATTATTTAATCAAAAATCAGGAAAAAAACCGAAGTTATGCCTATACTGAAAAACGTCCCGGAGCAAAACTCGCCAGTTTAACCTATCGCCACGTGGCGAGTATCGATCGCTATCATTTGTTGGAGATTGAACTTCACACGGGACGTCACCACCAGATTCGTGTTCAGCTTCGGCAATTGAAGCTGTATATTAAGGGCGACTTGAAATATGGATTCCCTCGCCCGAATGAAGACAAGAGCATTCATTTGCATGCGCGAAAAATAGAATTTATACATCCTGTGAAAAAGGAAATGGTGAGCGTAATTGCCGACCCTCCTGAAGATGTGGTGTGGAATGAATTTATGAAAATCTTCAGGTCGAACCGGTTTAGTCCAGTGCAGCCGGTTTAAAAGCAAACGGCAATAAATTATCCGAACCTTCGACAATCATAATCTTCTTTGCCCCATCCAAAACCAAGCGAATGGCCTGGCCATATCGGGCTTCGGTTTCAACCAATACCTGTCTGCACGAACCGCATGGTAAAGCCGGGCCGTCAATCAATCCGTTTAAATTTTTCGCGGTAACTGCCAGTGCTTTTACTGCCACTTCGGGGAAGCTCGAGTTTGCATAAAACAAAGCTACCCGTTCGGCACAAAGGCCATCAGTGAAATCGGCATTTTCCTGATTACTGCCTTTTATTAAAGTGCCGTTAGCAAGCATTACGGCTGCTCCCACACGAAATTTTGAATAAGGAGAATAAGAGGTCGCTGAGGCTTCGCGCGCAGCCAAAATCAGTTCGCGGTCGGCTTTTGGTAAATCTTCCAGCGCGTCATACTCCAGCGCGTAAAACTTAAAAACCTTTTGGTGCATAACTTTTGTTTTGCTCAAAAATACGATTTAAAACGAATTACATTGTCCCGGGGTACCCTAATTTCGGCACTTTCCAAAATAACCCGGAGGTAATTCACGTTCCTATGTTTATAAAATCTTCCATATCTCTACCGAAAACCCGCGGAACTGTCTATTTTTGGGCGAAATATTGAAACATCTGGATGAAATGAAGCATATTTTTGGTTTTTTGTTGTTTATTGCCTTCTCGTTTCCGGCATTTTCTCAAATGTCGCGTAGCGAATACATTCAGCGTTATCAGCTATTAGCCATTGAAGAAATGGGTCGCAGCGGCATTCCGGCCAGCATAAAAATGGCACAGGCCTGTTTGGAATCCGGCAATGGAAACAGCGATCTTTCCAGAAAATCGAACAATCACTTTGGAATAAAATGTAAATCATCCTGGACAGGCAAACGGGTTTATCACGACGATGATGAGAGGGGAGAATGTTTCCGGAAGTATAAAACCGCCGAAGAATCATACGTTGATCATACTAATTTCCTACTCGACAACCCGCGTTACTTTTTTCTGTTTCAACTCAGAAATGATGATTATGTGGGTTGGGCAAAAGGCTTGAAACGAGCAGGTTATGCTACCGCCCACGACTACGATAAACGCCTGATAAAAATTATTGAAGAAAACCAGCTTCATCGACTTGACTACCGCATGAGCCTGGATCAGATTACAACATCGCGGCAGGGGCAGGCGGTTCAATCCAACACGGTTTCAAAAAACCTGATCATTAACCCCTTTGCTAATCACGAAATTATCGAACGCAACGGGGTAAAGTCTGTAGTGGCCAAACCCGGTGATACTTATGAGATGATTGCTCAGGAACTGGGATACAAGGATTGGGTGTTATACAAATTCAACGATCAGCCCCAAGGTTACCGCCCGCAGCCGAATGAAATAATATATGTTGAAGCAAAAAATCGAAAATCGGATAAAAATGCGTTGGAACATTTGGTGCAGTCCGGCGAAACGATGCATTATATTTCACAAATGTACGGCCTCAAACTAAAACCACTTTATAAACGTAACGGATTGAAAGCTGGTCAACAACCTCAGGTTGGTCAGATTATAAGCCTTCGAAACAAAAGGTAATATCCCTTAATTTTCTTCCGATGCTGAGCGATACAGGAAATATTGCAATAACACCCGGTCAGCAAACAAAATAAACAGCAATATCAGGCCTGCACTTGCTATCCAATCTGTGTTCGACAGAAAGAAGCCCAGCCACAAATTCCAATCAGCACCAAACCAGACAAACGCCAATGTTGCCGCTACGGCCAGCATTCCGGCAATGGTTCCCAAATAAATAAAGAATTCCTTGAGGTACTGCGACCAGGCAAATCGATGTCCCATTTTGTTTGCCATGCGGTCAGCAAAATTATCGGACAAGACAAATCCGGGGTCGCTTTTCAGAACCTCGTCTAATATTTTTTCCGTGTTCGAATTGTTGCCCTTGTTATACATAATCCGTAAAAATATTAATTTCTTCGTGCTGCGTCACTTTTTCCAGCTTTTCTTTCAGAAGCTTCCGTGCCCGGCTAAGGTAACTCTTTATGGTGCCTTCGGGCATTTCCGTAATCTGCTCAATCTCCTTGTAGGAGAACTCTTCCAAATGGAAAAGTGTCAATACCGTTCGATAGTGTAAGGGAAGCTCCTCAATCAGTTCCAGCAAATACTGCTTTGCCTCCTCTCGTTCCACTTGCAACTGGTTCGGTCCGTCGTCGTATTCTGATGCAATCAACAAAGGCTGCTCATCGTATGAAAGAACATCCTTTCGTTGCTTCCTGATGTGCGAAATGCTTGTGTTGTAAGCAATTTTGGCAATCCACGTGGATAATTGTGCGTCGCCTCTAAACCGTTTTAACTGGCGATAAACCTTCATAAATACTTCCTGAGCAATGTCCTCCACATCTTCCTGACGCTGAACGATGCGTCCAACCATGTGCGCAACCAGCCGCTGGTGCTTTGCAACCAAAAAACGGAATGCGTTGGTGTTTCCGTTCAAAATTTGTTCAACCAGCTTGGCATCATTCATTGCTAATCCATCAGACTACGAAAGTTATAGAAATGTTGCAGTCCGGCATGTGATTGCGTAGGTGCAAATGAAACCATGCAGCGAACACCGTGTGATTGAAGCTGCCCGATAATTTCTCTGTTGCTGTCGTTTATTGTTGGCCCTACATAGGCAATCATATTTTTCCATGGAACTCCTGCTACTGAAATGTCGTGAAACTCTTTATCGTTACGGGCAAAAACAGATAACATGGCACCCGGCAGACGATCGAAATAATATCGGGCTTGTGCACCTGTGTGAACCGTTAACATCACATGTTTTTCTGCATCGTGCTTTTTTATCAAGTCCACAATCATAGGCATGGGCACATCCTTTTTATCTAAATTGATGACGGTTTTCCCCCTGCTCCAGATGATAACTTCTTCGAGAGTCGGGATTTTGTACGGTGTGGGATTTCCATCGCTATCCTTCAGCCTGGTGGATTGTAGTTCTTTCCATGTGAAATCTGATAAGTTTCCTTTTCCCGTTGTAGTGCGGTCCAGTGTTGCATCGTGCATCAACACGATTACGCTGTCTTTTGTCAATCGCGGGTCTATCTCGAAGAATGCAGGTAAGTGATTTAGGACATTCTGAAAGGCTTCGATGCTGTTTTCCGGGAAATTATTTTCACGTCCGCCCCGGTGTGCACTAATCAATATTGTTCCGTCTGCTTTGTAGCTGAAATAATCTTGCAGCTGCGTGGTATTTTCAAAGTTCAAAAAGTGTGGCCCAGTTTTTTGGGCCGTTGCGTCGAATTGCATCAGTACCAAGACACAAAGGCTAACTATTAGTGCAACTTTTACATATACATCTTTAAACATGGTATTTCCCTTTTACTAATTTTATTGAAACAATGGCGTTACAAAATACACAAAATAAAAAAAGCACTTGAAACAAGTGCCTTTTTATTCTGTTATTTTCGAGCCGGATTAAATCCAGCGTACATATCTAAAATCCTGCCTGTGCGGCAAGTGTTCATTTTTTGGATAGATGCGAAAACCATAATTGAATGATCCCGGATGATTGGGATGTAAAAAGTGCTTATAGCAACAGGTTGTTCCTTTACACTCTTCTGGTGTGAAATTCACGATCTCTACAATCGCCCGGGGTTCATCCACATGGTTTTCGGCAATAACGAGTTCAACACCGATTTCGCTGCAGGACAAGCCTTTTAAATCGAGCGTAATGCTAACCGGGTATTCCTGCCCAATTTTCATTTTATTCGTAATTCCATCCGAAAAATCCATGCCTGTCACCTCGATTTGATCCCAAACAGAGCTCACTTTGAATTTCCATTCAGCAAGTTCTTTGGCAAGTTTAAAGTTGTCGGCAATTATCCCTTTTGAACGTTCAAACTGTGGATTGTAGTAACGATCCTGATAATCGCGGATCATTCTCCCGGTAGTGAAATTAGGCGCAACGTTAGCTATCGTGTTTTTAACAAAGCCTACCCATTTTTCGGGTACGTTGTCGTTGTTCCGATTGTAGAAAGCCGGCACAATTTCGTTTTCCAATATGTTGTAAATAGTTTCTGCGTCAAGTTCGTCCTGAAAATCCTGCACATCATAGGCCCTTTCGGCAGGCAATGCCCAGCCGGCGTTTTTCTTGTAACCTTCTACCCACCAGCCATCGAGTACCGAAAAATGCAGGGTGCCGTTCATCACCGGACGGGTAGGAGTGTTCAACCAGACATCTACTCCTTGCAAGAGTTTTTTAGCGAGGTTGATATCGTAGTTTTGAACGAATAAAATCTTTCCTCTGAATTCAGGGCGTTTCGAAACTTCCACGATACTTTTAATCAAGTCCTGACCGGCTTTGTCGGCAGGATGCGCTTTTCCTGCAAAAATAAATTGTACAGGCTTATCGGGGTTATTTACAATTGCGGCTAAACGCTCCAAATTTCGGAACAGCAAATAACCACGTTTATAGGTGGCGAAACGTCGTGCAAACCCAATGGTCAGTGCGTTCGGGTCTAATTTTCCAATTACTTCGGTAATTAATTTCGGATTTTCGTGTCGTTTGATCCAGCTGTCGGAGAAACGAACTTTGATATAATCAATCAGGTTGACCCGGAGGTTTTTACGCAACTCCCAGATTTCCTGATCGGGAACGTTATAGATGTTTTTCCAGACATCGAAATTCAACTGATTGGCAGGGAACCCCTCGCCAAAATATTTTTGATGAATGTTTTTCCATTCGGGTGCAATCCAGGTTGGATAATGAACTCCATTGGTAACGTAACCAATTGCCAGTTCTTCTTCCATATATCCCGGATATAAATGGCGCAAAACCTGTTTGCTCACATCGCCGTGTAACATGCTCACCCCGTTAATGCCCTGTGAAAGGTTGCTGGCGAGGTAGCTCATGTTGAAGTGGTCTTCACTGGAGTTAATCTTCCCTAACAATTCAAATTCTTCCCAGGATAACCCGATTTTGGGGGGGTAATGGCCCATAAAATAATGGAACATATCGTTATGAAACGAATCATGTCCGGCTGGCACAGGAGTATGTGTAGTAAAAACGGTTGACGAACGCACCACTTCTTTTGCTTCCGCAAAGGTTAACTGCTCGTTTTTAGTCAAATCCGATAGCCTTTCGAGGCCAATAAAAGCGGCATGCCCTTCGTTGCAATGATAAACATCGGAATTATAGCCCAATTTGTTCAATGCCCGGATTCCACCGAGACCGAGGAGCATTTCCTGCTTGAGCCGGTTTTCGTTGTCGCCGCCATAGAGGTGGTGTGTTACCGAACGGTCCTGGTCCTGGTTATCGGGATGGTCCGCATCAAGCAAATACAATTTTACACTGCCGACTTTCACTTCCCATAATCTTCCAATCATTTTTCTATCCGGGAAATCGATCACTACCTCAATCCATTTTCCTTCTTTGTCCACTGCCGGTTGAACCGGTATCCTGGAGAAGTGCTGAGCCTCGTAAGTAGCCATTTGTTCGCCGTGCAAATTCAGTACTTGTTTGAAGTATCCGTATCGGTACAAAAGCCCTACGGCCACTAAATCCACTTTACTGTCGCTGGCTTCTTTCAAATAGTCGCCGGCTAACATGCCCAGACCTCCTGAGAAAATCTTAAGACTGTCGTGCAAGCCATATTCCATGCTGAAATAGGCAATTTGCGGACTCTCCAACTCTTTTCTTTCTTCTAAATATTGATGAAGAAGCTGGCTGACGTGGTGCATTTTGCTAACGAAATGTTCATCTTTTTCCAAGGCAAGGAAGCGTTTGTAGCTGACCTCTTCGAGCAGAACCACAGGGTTGTGCTCACACCTTACCCAAATTTTAGGATCGATATATTCAAATAATTCGCGTGCTTCGTTATTCCAGGCCCACCAAAGATTACGCGATAATTCGCGCAGGGGTGCAAGACTACGTTTTTCAAATTTATTCTATTTAATTTCCACATTCGTTTGGGCGTGCAAAAATACACTTTCCAATCAATATCCCAACCGGTTTAATTCTTAATCAGGCATTGATTGGCAATGAAATAACATAGGCTATTGGGGAATTTATGTTTTTAAGAAGGTGTTATTTTTCTTTTTATGGCTTTTCTGAAGTTGCAGTATCGTGGTCTCCAATTTTCTTATTTTTTCTTCTTTTTCATCGATTAAGGTATGCAGGGTAGCAATTTCCTGCTCTACCTCATTTTCGGGAACGAAGGAATTCAGCCTTATTTTGAAATCGCTCAGCACGTTCATGTAGTTTATAAATGCTTCGTAAGGCGTATCGAAGGGATTAAAATGCCGGTGAACTTCGCCGTCAGAAAAATATTTGGTTGACATGTAATAAAAATGGTCACTCACCTGCAGGTAATTCCAGTCTCTTTTTAAGTCTTCGTCGTTGCATTGTTTCATCCGGTGGCGCAGGTTATAGAGTTTTTTAAATGCTTCTTTTTGCATTCCGTTACCTAACCATGCGGTTAAATCACGTTCTTCATCGGCCCATGAAATCGGGTTGGGCACCTGCACTGCCGAAACAGGCTGCAATTCGTCAATCACTTCTGATGGAGTAGAGAATTTTAATTCGGGGCTTTTAATTATTGCTTCGGGAAGCCTTTTTAGAAATTCAAAGATGCCGCTCTCCTTTGGCTGGCGCTCACCAAGCGACTCGTAACTTAAAAATAAGTTCAATACCTCGTCCTTTTTATTGGTATTTTCCAACCATGACACAAATTTTTCCGCGGTTAGAGGATGTTCCGGCCAATTGGTATCCGAAAAGCGGAATGAAATGTCGTCGCTGAATTTAAAGTTGCGCATCAGTACTTTTAACCGGGGGTTGATTGCATTAACATAAAGATAGTTGGGACTTTTCCACCCCAGTACGTGTTTAGCCCCTTCGGTAAGTATTCCGCTATAGCCCATATCGGCAACCTGCGCGCCTATTTCGTCGGAATATATCATTTCGGTGTTCCTGAAAACCCGTGGTTTAAGCCCAAAAAGTTCCAGAATTTTTTGGTCGTGAAGTTTCACCTGTTCCTCAAAAATATCTTTGTCTTTTAGCGAAGAGAGTGAATGTGAATAGGTTTCTGAAAGAAATTCTACACAGCCGGTTGCTGCCAATTTCCGAAACGACTCAATTACTTCCGGGGCGTACAAAACGAACTGTTCCATTGCCAGTCCGGTGATGGAAAACGAAACTTTAAATTTACCCTCCAGTTTGTTAATCAATTCAAGCAAAAGCTTGTTGGTAGGCAAATAACTTTTTAGTGAAACATTCTGTAATATCGATTCATTGGCATAGTCGTCGTAATAATAATGGTCGTTTCCAATATCAAAAAAGTGATATTTGCGGTGCCTGAATGGCTGGTGAACCTGAAAAAACAAACATACTGATTTCATCCTGATTTATTTTTGGGTTAATGGCTCAATGCCTTTTTATAAACATCCTTTACTTTTTGTGCTGAATTTACCCACTTGAAACTTTTCACTTCGGTCTTGCCTTCTTTTTTAAAATATTCGGAAAGAGCAGTATAATTAAGCAGTCCATAAATGGAATCAGCCATAGCAAATATATCCCAGAAATCGATTTTTATGGCATTCTCAAGGATTTCGGAAACGCCGGATTGGTTCGAAATAATTACCGGCACTTTCGACTGCATTGCTTCCAAGGGAACGATTCCAAAAGGTTCGGACACGGACGGCATCACAAAAACATCGGTTAGCCGAAACATGCGAGTAACATCGTCGCCTTGAAGGAATCCGGTGAAATGGAAATGATCGGCGATGCCCAATTCGGCCACACGGTCGATCATTGAATTTAACAAGTCGCCGCTGCCGGCCATAACAAAGCGCACATTGTTCATTTTTTTGAGCACCAGGCTGGCCGCTTCAATAAAGTACTCAGGGCCTTTTTGCAGGGTGATCCTTCCCAAAAAGGTGACAATTTTTTCGTCGATGCCTTTAGATATGGGTAGATGTTTTTTTCCTTTGGCAGGGTGGTCAACGGCATTGTGCACTACGGTAACCTTTTCCGGATCGATACCATATTTTTCCACCACTGTGTTTTTCGTTAAACTACTAACGGCAATAATTTGGTCAGCCGTTTCCATTCCTTCGCGCTCCATGGCATATACGCGTGGATTTACATTTCCTCCACTGCGATCGAAATCGGTGGCATGAACATGAATGACCAGCGGCTTTCCGGAGGCCCGCTTAGCGGCAATTCCGGCAGGATAGGCCAACCAATCGTGAGCATGAATGATGTCGAAGCTGTTTCGGCGTGCAATTATTTCTGCAACCAATGCATAATTTCGAATTTCTTCCAGTAAACCGGGGCCATATCCACCGCAAAAATCTATTTTCAAGCCATCAACGGTGCCAACAAAACGTGTCCCTTTCAAGTATTTCGTTCGCTTCAGTTTCCAAAATTCCTCTTCTCCAACGTATGGTATAATTTGCGAATCGACTTCGTAATAATCAATTTTTTTTTGTGGATTTTCAAATTCTATTTCTTTCTGTGTAACAGCGACGTTGTTGGCACCAACTAATTGAATGGATGTTGGATCTTCGTCTCCGAATGCTTTGGGCACCACAAAAGTAACCTCCATATCCTGCAATTCCGCCAGTCCTTTGGTAAGTCCAAAACAAGCGGTGCCAAGCCCACCCGAAATGTGAGGCGGAAATTCCCATCCAAACATCAAAATTCTCATAACCCTATAATTTATTCTTTAAAATTTTGCACCAATTTGGTAGCATAAACTACAGCAGCTACGCTCCACGCTTGCGAAATGGCACCTTTAGCACGGTGGGGCGGATTGCCGTTGTAGAGTTCCGACATGGCGCCGATGCAATGTTCCGTCATATCGTCTTCAAAATCTTCCATTAGTTGCTTTACAAAAGGCAAACCTGCTTTTTTGTGAATTTTCAGATAAGCTTCCACAAAAAACTGAATCAGCCATGGCCACACTGCCCCTTGATGAACGGCAAGCTCGCGTTCGTTTGGGTTGCCTTGCACATTCCCTCTGAAGCGGATATGGTCGGGCGAGAGCGTGCGTAAACCCCGTTTGGTGAGCAAATCTTTTTTGGCCACACGTAGCACCGATTGTTGCTGCTCTTTTGAGAGTGGAGAATAATCCATGGCGACGGCAATCACCATATTTGGGCGAACCGACCAGTCGGGCATTCCGTTTCTAACTACATCGGCCAAATGCTCGTGTCCTTCGTGCCAAAAGGTTTTCAGAAATGCTTCGCCCACTTTTTTCACCATATCCTTCCAATTCTTAACAAACTCGGAGTCACCTGCCAAACCGGCTAATTCTAATGAAAAGCAGATCGCGTTATACCAAAGTGCGTTGATTTCCACCGGAAACCCGGCACGTTGCACGACGGGGTTACCTTCAACCATGGAATTCATCCAGGTTAAAGGAGTATTCTCTTTTTCTGCAAAAACCAGCCCTTCGCGAGAGGTACCCACATATTTTAACTTAGAGGTTTTGTAGGCATTCAGAATTTCTTTTATGGCACTACCATACTGGCTCCACAACTCTTTGGCCTGGCCAAGTTTTTTAAAATACTGCATGATATCCCAAATGAACCAAAGCGGTGCGTCGGCAGCGTTATAAGTCGGCGTCTTTTGATTGATGCTATCGGGGAAAAAACCGTTTTTTAGGTGACCTAAATAGGTGTCAAGCACGTTTTTGCAACTGTTGAAATCTTCAAATGAAGAACACAAACCGGGCAAAGCTACAAAGGTTTGCCGCGTGATGCTGTCGTACCAGGGGAAACCTGCAATGATGTCCGTACCGCTTTTACCATGAAAGATAAATTGTTCGGATGCATATTCAAGTGAATTCAAAAAGGTTACTCGTTCTCTTCGTTTGCTTGTTTCTTTGATAAAATGCTTTTTTAACGAAGCCGGCTTAGTTTCTGTTGTGCCTGCCGCAAAAACAATGGTTTCACCTTTTTTTATGGGTATTTCAAAGTATCCGGGCACAAATAAATCTTCTAAAAAATCGTATCCCCGGTTGAGTTCTTTCAGATATTCAATATTATAATACCAGTCGGGCACCGGAATAAATTCAACTTTTTTGTTGAACTGCATGAAAAGATTGGGAAACCCGTCGTACAGTTTCATGCTGATGCCATTTGCCGCCACTTTGTATTTGGTGTTGGCAAACATATTTGCTTTTCCCAGATCGTGTATGCTGCGGAAGGCAAGAAAGGGCTTAAAACGCAGAATGGTTGAGGTTTGTGAATCTTCAAGCTTATAACGGATCAGCACCTGATCTTCATTCTCCGAAAGTAACCTCTCTTTAGTGAAAACTGCGTTTCCAATACGATAGGTAAATTTTGGTATTTGGTTGAATTCTACATTCTGAAGGTATCTGTGTCCCTTTGGTTCATAAACACCGCCTTGATAGCCGTGAATACCGAGGTTGAATTCGGTGCCGCCCTGAACAATCGTTTCGTCAAAGGAGGAGAGCAAAACGTGTTTTCCACCTCCGAGGTTTGGGATTGGACAAACCAGTAAACCATGGTATTTGCGCGTGTTGCAACCACTTAGGGTAGTACTTAGGTACGCACCTGTTTTGTTTGTTCTCAGAATCTCCTTGTTTAAGGAGTATTCCAGATTAATTAGTTGTTCCTTGTCGAATTTAAGATATCCCATAGCTGTCAGAATTAAAAGGTAAAGTTAAGTGCAATCAGGAAATAAGTGTTTATCGGTTTTTATAAAAATAATTAAAATTTATTCAATAAAGATCATACGGTCATAAATTAGGGTTGTAATTTCTCTAAAAAATAGAGTTTCTCCTCCCGCATATCCAATCCTTTGAATTTTTTCTCCATAGTTTTTATCTTTTCTAAAGTCATTTTCAAAAAATTCTGGTAAGCCAAAATATTTTTACCGGATTGGCGATGATTCTTGGCTTTTACAATCTTTCCAACTTCTTTTGCAGCTATCCGGCTTTCCTCGTCTATAAAAGTAGCTACAAATTTATCCCATATATAGTTCACAGCAAGGTCCGAAATGTGCAACATATCATCGGCATAAAAACGATAATCACGCAATTCGTCCATCATAATTTCGTAGGAGGGGAAATACGCACAAGAGTCGTTGCCGACCTTCTTAATTATTTCGTCGATAGCTAAAAGTAAGGTTGCTTTGCTGCGCTGGTTCTCAATGGCTCCGTCTTTCCAATGGCGGACGGGACTAACCGTAAATATCACTTTGAGCGTAGGGTTTCCTTTTTTGATTTCATCTAAAAGCAAAAGGTAATCGTTCACAATTTCAGTCACCGATAAGCGCAAGCGTTGAAATTCATTGTCCGGAATTTTATGGCAGTTGGAAACTGGCTGTCCTGTTTCTTTCCATTTATAAATCCATGCCGTTCCAAAAGTAATGAAGAGAAAATCGGCCTTTTTCAATAATTCTGATGACGATTTTATCCGACTGTTTATGGCGTCTAAAGTTTCTGTTTGAGTTGGAAAAGAAAAACGTCCGTGGTGCGAAAAACTGTAAAATAAACCATCGTGATGCAACAGATCATTATTTTCAAAATATTTGTTTTGAAGTAAGATTCGCAGTCCGTTAGCCACCGAAACCGGATTGTACAGAATGCCAAAAGGGTTTACATCGACTTTATATTTTAAAGCCGCCATTTTGTTCCCGATGCTTTCGGTGAAACAGGAGCCGATAAACAGGTTCGTTTTGGAATATCCTGTTTCCCATTTCATTTTCGGGATATCAACCGTCGTATGAAATTGGAAACTGCTCATTTATCTCACTTTTGGGATGTCGATTTTCTTTAAAACCAAAGCTGTACGCGCCGGCAGATACAATTTTAGATAGTGCTGACTGCTAATTCCTGCACTGGGCAAGGTATAGTAACTAATTTCCTCATCCACTAAATCGTTGCCGCCAAATCGGCCGGAATCGGTGTTCAATACCACTTTGTATTTCCCGGCTCCAAGCGGAATTCCGTAATCAGTGAAAGATTTGGCCGGGTTGAAATTGAAAACGAACAAGAACAGTCCCCGGTGATAGGCCAGCACATTGTCCGGCTTATTTTCTACCACAAAATCGACCGTAGGAATGGTGAGTAGTTTGTTTTCGGTGATGAGTTGAATCATCTCTTTATCGAAATCGTAGAGCCAATGATATTTTAGATCGGGGTTATCGGCAAGGCTCCACAAACGACGACAATGTTTGTACGACCAGTTGTTTCCCTGGCGTGGGAAATCGATCCATTCGGGATGGCCGAATTCGTTGCCCATAAAATTGAGGTATGCGCCGCCCGCCGTTGAAGCGGTTATTAGACGAATCATTTTGTGAAGGGCAATACCCCGGTCAACAATCATGTTCGGCTGGTCTTTGCGCATGCTAAAATACATTTCCTTGTCGATGAGGCGAAAAATAATGGTTTTATCGCCCACAAGCGCCTGGTCGTGCGATTCGGCGTAGCTTACTACCTTTTCGTCTAAGCGTTTCGAAGTAAGTTGGTAGAAGATTTGCCCCATGTCCCAGTCGTTGTCGGCTTTTTCTTTTATCAGTTTAATCCAGAAATCGGGTACACCCATCGCCATCCTGAAATCGAATCCGAGGCCACCAATCTCAATTGGTGCAGCCAACCCTGGCATTCCGCTAACATCTTCGGCGACTGACAACGATTTAGGTCTTACCTGTTTCATAAGCTTATTGGCCAGCCTGAAATAGGTGGTGGCTTCGCTGTCCACATTCGACCCAAAATAATCGCTATAGTTGGTGAAAGCTTTTTCCAGACCGTGGTCGAAATACAACATGCTGGTAACGCCGTCAAAACGGAATCCGTCAATTTTATATTCTTCTAACCAATATTTGATATTGGAAAGAAGAAAGTGCAGCACCTCGTTTTTTCCGTAGTTGAAGCAGTAGGAATCCCAGGCCGGATGTTCTCCTTTTGCGCCTTCGTGAAAGAACTGAAAACGAGTTCCATCATAATTTCCCAGCCCTTCGTTTTCGTTTTTTACGGCGTGTGAATGCACTAAGTCGATGATAACTGCAATATCCAAAGCATGTGCTTCGTCAACTAACTGTTTTAATTCTTCGGGCGTTCCAAAGCGGGATGAAGCGGCAAAAAAGCTGGAAACGTGATAACCAAAACTGCCGTAATACGGGTGTTCAGGAATGGCCATTAACTGAACGGTGTTGTATCCGTTGGCTTTTATGCGCGGGAGCATTTCGGTGCGAAACTCGTTGTAAGTATGCACACGTTCTTCCTCACCTGCCATGCCAACGTGCGCTTCGTAAATTAATGGTGGCTCGTCATTTCTTTGAAAATCGGAAAATTTCCATTGGTAGGTTTCAGCCGGTGCCCAAACCTGTGCATTGAAAATATGGGTCGAAGAATCCTGCACTACACGTTTTGCCCATGCCGGAATGCGTTTTCCGTAATTAATGGCCCAATGCACCGATAGCGCATATAAATCGCCATGATGCAATGCATTTTCGGGAAGCTGTAATTCCCAAACGCCATTTTCCATACCTTTAAATTCGAACTGCGGTTCTTCCTTCCAGTCGTTAAAACTGCCATATAAGTAGATGTGTGTTGCATTGGGTGCCCACTCACGGATTACCCAGCCCGTTCCGGTTTTATGCAGGCCAAAATAGAGGTGTCCGGTAGCAAAATCAGCCAGCGTCTGTCCGTTTGTCAATTCCTTTTCTTTTGCATCGGCTTGTTTAATCCGTTCTGAAATGATGCTGACAAAAGGTTCTAGCCACTTATCGTCCTGCACTAGTTTTGGGATTTTATTTTTCATAAATTTTTTCTTTAAAGATAAGTAAACACAGTTAAGTTTGGCGGGAATTGAAAAAAAGAGTGAAAAATTATTAGTCGTCGGAATTTGAATAAGCGTGTTAATGTTGCCAGCTACGAATTTTAGGATTGCTTTTGACATTGTTCGGTCTTCGGCGCTGACAAGTCAGGGAAGTATAATCATTTAGGAAGTAGCCTCTAATTCCATTTTGATTGTTTAATCGTTGAACAGGAGTGCTATGAAGGAAGTGATAGCTACTTGTTAATTGTTGAACAGGAAAAATTGCTGTATCAGATTCAGAAAATGTAATTCGTTTCTGAAATGGTGGTGCAGCTTTGCCCTAATTGTATGGACCAACGTCTCCTTTTATCTCAGATTTAAAAACGTTTCAGCATTCTTATAATATACCTTGTCAATAACTCCTCGCGGCAATTGCAGTCCTTTCACTTCTCTACCACCAACATCTGCAACGGCAATAACACTATCGGTTGCCAGAAAAAGCCAATGATCGGTCCATGTGCTACGGAGTCCTTCAACGATATCTGTATAATTCGTGTTCTTTCCATCAAGAGTCACATCGGTAGCGTACATAATGCGGTCTTGGTATTTGATCATAAAATCCCGGACTTTTTCACGTTCGGCAAGCGACTGGAATTGCAAGTGAATCAGTCTTGCCGCCATGTCGATATTGAAATTAGGAAATTGATCCAGCCGTTTGGCAATCTCGTCTACGCTCCATTCCAGACTTCCCAAATGGGCGCCGGCATGATTAAGATCGGGATACTTTTTTAACAAATTGTCACGTATATCAATCTGGTCTTCATAAGAAGGTGCTTCGGGGTGCAAGTACATGTGGTATTCGGGATGCCTTTCATAATACCTGCGGTCGTTGTCAACAGTCATCTCGTTTAGAGGAAGCCAGCAGTTTTTGGGCTCGCCAAGGTGGGTTAGAAGCGGGATGTTGTTTTTTTCGAGGTAATCAAAAATCATATTAAATGCGGGATCGTCTGCCATTACAAAACGGTCGGTGGTATCCATCAACACCATTCCAATGTTTTTCCATATTTTAATCCCCGATGCCCCTTCTGCCATACATTTTTTAATCTGAGCTATAGTTTGTTGGCCAAAATCGGCATTGTTGAAGCTATCCACTGAAAAAGTTCCCAGAAAAGCGAACTTGTTCGGGTACTGTCGTTTGATCGCGGTCGTGATTTCTAACTGTTTATTGATCGGCATCCCGGCATCGACATTGGGCGAGATCAAACTAAAATTCAACGAATCGGCAAATTGAAGGTATCGGATGTCAGGTGTATCGTAATGAAAATGCGCATCAATCTTGGCCACTTTTCCGAAATCGGAAGCTGAATAATACCCGTCCGGTTTATTGTTGCAGCCCATAAAAAGGAATAATGCTATAATTAATGTGTAGAATTTGATCTTAGCTCCCATGAATATTGATTTATAAGATTTTATTTTGGTAAACAACACCAACCTACCGTGAAACTGAAAGAATAATTTCTTGAAAGAACCAACTTCTTTTATTCACAAATTGAAAGGCGATATTAAGTTATTATCGTTTATGACTGAACAAAAGTAACAAACTCCCTTGAGAAATAACGTGTAGTTTCATTTTAATCCTACTCACAGCATGAAGTTGAATTAAATAATGGAGTAAAGGTCACTCCTTTATTCATAGTATGACTTTGAGTCGTACTATGAAGGAAAAAATCTGCCGAATTCTGTCCTCCGACTTCCGTCTTCCTCACTCATACACCAACTCCACGTTATCAACCCAAAAAACCGATTCGGGAGAGCCGATGTAATCCACGCCTTTGTAGCTTGAGGTGAAATATAAAATCATGTGGGTTGGCTTTTCACCAATTTTTCCCCAGCCGGTTTCAATCAAAGGGACCATTTTGTTTTTTGAGTTTTTTACGAAAACTTCCGCCACCTGAGGAATCAGCCCCATTGTTTTTGCATCGTAATCGGGTCGATGTGTGATGTCGCCATAAGTAACCGGGAATTCCCGATCGTTTATCCAATTTTTTTGAATACCTGTAAAAAACTCACGCGAACCGCCAATCCGTGTGGCAAAAACATTTCCGTCTTTGTCTTCCCAGCGTTTTTGCAGAATGAGGCAAAACTCGGCTTTATCGTGTCCACTTGCTACATCTGTTCGGGTAATGGCTTTCACGCAGTTGTTCCCAATATTGTATTTGTAATCGAATTTCACGGCTTTCGGACGTTTGTCGAAAGGAATTCCCTGACTCACATTTTTGATTGGGTCTTTCATGCTGCGCACAGGTTCAATCATTTCGCCCAGGAACAATGTACCTGCAATCAGCACTTCCACTTTAATTCCTGCAATATTATCTTTGCGGATTTTGGTTTCCAACTTGGCGCAATATCCGTTGCCTCGTCTTTCGGGTGAAACACG